>OLOP01000103.1_pt1 | contig 66162 bp, 57 predicted proteins | sample 1672381 | NCBI WGS metagenome assembly OLOP01 (sample SAMEA3136678, study PRJEB25190) | human gut metagenome | biome: human gut; feature: human-associated habitat; material: faeces | place: Austria | collected 2013 | reverse complement strand
AATATTGGGCCGTTGGTGGAGATATAAGTGGATCACTTTTCATCCGTCATTGACACCCGTAATGCCCGGCCAACGTATCGCTCACTGGAGCCATTCTGGTAGGCTATAGCGGTATCGTAAAAGTTGATGCCCTTTTCAAGGCCATAGCGAATGATGTCGCGGCTTGCTGTTTCGTCCAGCGTCCAGCTATGCTGACCCGTCGACGGATCGCCAAACCCCATGCATCCCATGCAGATGCGGGAAACAAGTAAGTCACTTTTACCGAGCCGGGTATACTGCATTGTTATTCTCCCTCTGGATTATTCACGACGGAATTGAGCAGTTCGACAAGCCTTGAAGCGTGTTCCCGGGCAAGCGTTTTTTGCTGCGCGATTTTGTCGGCATCCCGGTCGGCATAGCTGATACCGCAGGTATAAACCGGCGCCAGCAGCTCAAGATTGCACAGCCTTGCCGTGGTTTCGAACGGAATAAGATACTCTTCAATGGTATGGCCAAAGAAACTGTCGACGGTATAGAGCTCCTCTGGCGCTCCCGTTGTAAAGGAGAGGATCAGCTTTTTACCGCCCAGTTTCGCCGTTGAGCCATGCGCGAAGCCGTGAACAAAGACCTCGTCCAGCCATTTTTTCATTAATCCTGGCAGCCCATACCAGGAAAAAGGGAACTGCCAGACAATCACATCGGCCCTGAGCAGGCTTTTCTGCTCCGCCGCGATGTTGAATTTGCCATCCGGATAGAGCCTGTCCAGACGACGAATCTCAACATCGGGAAGGGCGGTCTCCACTTCATCAAGAATAGTGGCATTGGCGACGGAATGGGTAAGCTCAGGATGACCTGAAATAACAAGGATATTTTTCATTTCAATCAGTTAAACATCTTTGGTGAATATTAAATCCAGTATAGAGTGACAACATTATTTTTTTAGAGCAGTAAAGGCTCATTCACTTTTAGGCAAAAACTAATAATTGTCGGCTGATCACAATGTGCTCAGTCATCATGAAACGGTGAACTAAACCGTGATGCCCAGTAAACGTTCTGCATTGCGAAACGCGATGGCCTCTTTTTCAGCCTTGTTGACGGGCAGACTGTCTATAAAGGTTTTTACACCGTCCAGGGGTCTGATAGGGATAACCGACGGAGAACAGGATCCTTTCAGCACCCATTAACGCGTAGATAAACTGGAAGTGCGGCAGTGTTAGCATATGACGGGGTAACGTAAACGTGTTCCTGGAAGGTTCTCGTTAGCGTGCGTGACAGACCCGTTGCAGCCAGTGGTAGGCTGTCATCAAGACGCTGGAGCCAGAAGGGTAACATCTCCCCCCAGTGGCCACTGATTACCTGCAGGTTGGGATATTTATCAAATGCGCCCGATAACATCAGCCGCAACAAATGGATCCCCGCTTCGTGATGCCAGCCCCAGGCAAACATAGAAAGCCTGGCGTTGACCTCTGCGCTGAAGCCCGTGAAGTAGGCCTGCTGTACGCTTTTAAGCGGTAACCCGGGATGAAGATAGAGTGGCACATTCAGTTTATTAAAGCGGGAAAGCAGGGAGTCGGTCAGGATTATGACCATCAGCGACGGTTTTCCCCCAGTCGCCAAGGAAAGGTGCCTGCTCAAGCGCAACAGGCATACACGCTCGCCCTAACTCGCTGTCGAGATAATGTTCTTCGAGGCAAATGATTTTCATATTCTCACCATTCATACAAAGCAGTAAAAGTGATACAGATTAGAATCACCCGGAACAGCCCGTTCGTGTGTGTCATTCATGACAGTCTGTTCCGGACGGGCTTTACACCATCGGTTTTTCCCAGGCGCCTCGTGTATCCACTCTGGTCTCTGCGGCGAGTTGTTCCAGCAGGATGATTTCCTCATCGCGTAACTGGATGTCTGAAGCGCAGGCGGCGTCCAGAACGTGATGGACTTTAGTCGCACCAACGAGGGGAAGGGTACCTTTCGCAATAGCCCATGCGATGGCTATCTGTGCCACGCTGGCATTCCTTTCGGCTCCCATTTTTTTCATGGCGGCGGTTAGTCTTTCTATCTGCGGCAGTACTGCGTTATAACTTTCGGCCCGGCCACTCCCGGCAGGCATGGGATGATTTGAATCATAACGACCACTGAGCGCGCCTTGCTCCAGGACCATGTAAGCAAAGAACGTGATGTTATTTTGTCGGCAATAATCAAGGATCCCGGCCTCTTCAGAAGCGCGATAGAGCAGGCTGTAGTGATTTTGTACTGCACTGAGGGAATAACCGGAAGCGTTAAGGATTTCATTGGCGCGTCTGATTTGTGCCAGATTGTGGTTGGAAACACCTACGCGTTTTACCTTACCGCTTTGTAAAAGTGGGATCAGTCCTGGCGTCCATTTTTCGACGTCGAGGGGATTATGGATCCAGTAGATATCAATCGCGTCCACGCCCAGGCGCCCAAGGCTGGCCTCAAGCATATCGCTGACAGGCTGCGCAGACTGCTTGTCCGCAATCTGCGGCGTGAATTTGGTGGATAAAATTATGTTCTCGCGGGGAAACTGACGGACTAATGCTCCCAGCGCAGTCTCGGAACTCCCCATACCATATACTGCTGCGGTATCCCAGAGATTGAGGCCCTTACTCATGGCCGCAGTGAACACTTCTGCCATCTGAGTATCAGAAAGATGATTACCAAAGACGGTGTCGCCGCCGGCAAAGCCTGTGCCCCAGGACCATGTACCTAGTGCGACTGGAGGTAGTGTTTTCATATTCAGCTCCTGAAAAAAGGCCGGATCGTGGCTGACTTAAACCGGCCAAGTAAGGTGAGTAACGATGAATTAATTAAGCTGTCCGGCGGAGTGCATTTAACAGCGCCACACCAACCCCATGTGCTGAAGCGGGATTCTGCCCCGTGATAAGGCGATCGTCGGTAACCACGTTTTCAGACCAGTTTGGAGCTTCATGATAAAGCGCACCATGCTCGCGAAGTGCGGTTTCAAGCAGGAAGGGAACCACATCTGTTGTGTGAACTTCTTCCTCTTCCTTGTTGGTAAAGGCCGCCACATTTTTCCCTTTTATCAGGTATTCGCCGCTACTGAGTTTTGCGTCAACCAATGCCGCAGGCCCGTGGCAGACGGCTGAGACAATCCCATCACTTTCATACACTTCGCGGATAATACGCTGGGCATCCTGATTATCACGGAAATCCCACATGGTCCCATGACCACCTGCAAAGAAAACTGCGCTGTAATCGGCACCTTTCAGCTCGGATAACGCAGGTGTTGTTGCCAGGCGCTGCTGAAAATCGGTTTCGTTCCAGTACCAGGCGTTAACAGGGTCGCTGAGGTCAAATCCATCCACCGGTGGCTGCCCCCCGCGAATACTGGCTATTGTTGTTTTTATTCCGGCATCTTCCAGTACTTTCAGCGGATGAGTCAGCTCGGCCAGGAAAAAACCGGTTGGTACACCGGATGCGCCTTTAATCGGATGGCTGGAAACGACACATAGCACTGGTTTATATGCAGGTTTCATATCGGTCCTCACTCTTTATTTTTAAATTCATCGGCGAAGAGATTTTCCCAGTTAATAAAGGAGCCAAGCGGTATACACTCGAAGCTTAGTAAGCCTGCTTTTGCCAACGGGAATTCGGCCATAACGTTCATCGCTTCATCGACAGAGTCACATTCAAGAAAAATAGCGACGCCAGGTCTGTCCTGACGGAAGTAGATGTCGCGGATGAAGCCTGATTTATACAATCCCCAGGCGTGCAGCGCTTCAGCGTTGAGGTGCGGAGCATATTTCTCCAGCGATGCTTCAGGGGCAGGGATATCCAGACATAAAATTCGCATCATAGTCTCCTGAACTCAGGTCGTTGTAGAAAGAGACTAAAGTATAAGAGGCGTATTTCAGGAAGATTAGAGGGTCATTGACTTAAGCATTTTTAGACTGTACTTAATAATCAGGCGAGAATTGCTTTAGGAAAACATTATGAATAACGCTCTTTATAACCAGATTCGCATCTTCCAGAGCATTGCGCGGGAGGGCAATATTTCGGCAGCCGCAAGGAAACTGGAAATTACGCCTCCCTCCGTCAGCAATGCACTAAAGCTGCTGGAAGAGTATATCGGCCATCCGCTTTTTGTGCGTACGACCCGCCGTATAGAGCTGACGGAAACCGGTCAATTATTGCTGGAACAGACCGCTGCGGCGGTGGAGTCGCTGGAAAACTCACTTGAAAGCATTCGCGACCAGCATCAGGAGCCCTCTGGGATGGTGCGAATTACGCTCTCGCGTTTTGCCTACCTGTTAATTCTTAAGCCTGCGATGGCAGAATTCTGTCAGCAATATCCGGGTATACAGTTAGAAATTTCGGTCTACGACGGTACCGTGAATATCATCAAAGAGCGTTTTGATCTGGGGATCCGTTTTGGCGATATTCTTGAGGGAGGGGTGGTGGCCCGACCGTTAATGAAACCGTTTCGTGAAGGATTATATGCATCCTCAGCGTATCTCTCCCGACATGGAACGCCTGAAGTGCCGGCAGATCTCTGTCATCACCAGCTGATTGGTTACCGTTTTATCACCAACAACCGCATCCTTCCGCTGCTCCTGAACGATCGCGGTGAGCAGTTGACCGTTGAGATGCCGGGGCAGTTAATCAGCAACGATATTGACGTTATGGCAGACGGGATCCGTAACGGGCTGGGAATTGGGCGCTTGTTTGAGCCTGTCTGGCAGTTACAGCCGGACAGGGAGCGCTTTATTCCGGTGATGGAGAGCTACTGGAAAACCTACCCGCCAGTGTATCTCTATTACCCCAAAAACGCGGGTAAAACGAAAAGAGTGAAGGCCCTGATTGATTTTCTGATATCCACTACGGGGCGATAAAGACGATAACGCCTCGTTCAGTATGGAGATGCATCGAATGGCATTGTGAGTTTTTTTTCACAGATGGGCGTAATCGTCAGTGGATTTTACATACAAGGATAGCGCCCACATACTGACATCATTAATTAACGTTGGGTGAGGTTTACCGGGGGGAGGGGAAAGCGAACCAGGAGATGGAGGTGGCCAATCTGGTACGAACCGCCGCGTAGCTTGCACGGCAAAAGCTGCTGACTGATTCATCAGTTAAGCTACTGAAAGAGCGGAACACATGAACTTAAGAACAAACCCACCATATTTAACATAATATACATTATGCGCACCAACATAAACCAAGGAAGAATCCAGTCGTTGGCGGTCATGATTGTCGTGCTCATTAACAACGACCAAACCCCATATCTTACTTAATACCGTATTCTCGGCTTAACCGACGGTGCAACCTCAACACATTGGTTTCAACTGCCGTCACCACGTTCTCCGGAAAATCTGTCGGTAATGAAGTCTTCACGTTATCCAGTGCTGCCGGAATCATTCTGGCAAAGTCACTCAGGATTTCATGCATCTGCACTTCCGGAAATTTCAGCAACTTTGCTGTCGCCAGAAAATGTCGCGGATAAATTTTATCGATTGCCGTTTTTTTGCCTTTGGATGCGTTAAGCCCCATTGCCAGTTTGAGATCGCTGATGTGTATTCCTGCGCCACCCAATACCGGAAATGCTGAAATGATGTCGTAAAATGGCGTGAGTCGATAACTGCCGCCAGCCTGAATAAATACGGAGAAGTTTTTTGCATGGCCATCCGTTGCGCCAATCAACCACTGGAACACCTGAAACTTCATAAAATCATAGCGATCTTTCAGCGCCTCGCTGGACCCCATCAAAAAAGCCATGATCCGCGCGATTCCTGGGCCTCCATCTGATTCATATTTCACCGATGAAGGTAAACCGAATGTCTGACACATATCCTCCTGTGGCAAGCGAAGTAAAACCGTTCGCTCAGCATTCCAACGCCTGTCAAAACGTTCGACCGCTAACGCGCGCACATTCCCCGCTTTAATGATTTCTGCGTCCGGCACATTCAACCCAAGTTCTTTCGCCAGCAGCAGACAGTAATACTCATTATCAACGCTTTGGCTGAGATCGAGCGTCGCATTGGGCTGCCTGATTTCGCCAATCGGTAATTTAATGATGTGCGTCGTCGGCGTTATTCCTTTCGGAATGCACCAGTCATTGCCTATTCTGAGCAGCGCTGTCTTCTCCTGCGCGCCAGCAACCGAGATGCGAAAGTCATTTTCTTCTCTAATCATGCCCAGAGGGATATCTGCTTTATAAGCCGTTAATACTTCTTCAAGCCTGGCTTCAGTAAGCTTTTCCCATGCCATTATCGGGCGCGTTATGGTTTCGTCTTCGGGTATTAACGTTACGGCACCAACGCTGTCTCGCCCTATTTCTGACAATAAATCAAACGGTTGTCTGGATTTAGCATGATAACGTTTAACGATCCGGTCACGTACAATCGGGCTATCGGGTAACAGGTTATCGAAGAAGTTAAATACGGCATCAGAGGTGATATTCCCCCTCTGCAATGGCAGCGAAAGTGACAACGGTCTGGCATAACGGTTGGCTAACCACTCCGGTGCATACTTAAAGGTGTGCGCGCCATTGGCTAACTTCGTTAACTCGCCTACCCGCTGGTTGTTCATCCAAGTGACAAGTTTAGGCATTACCACTCCAGATCTTGCTGATCTGTTGATTCTGGCGAGGCATTTTTCGTGTCGCATAGCGTCATTGAGAGTTCAAGCGACTGTAAAATCTTAAAAAATGTCGTGAGCGTGGTATTGTCAGGGTTGTTTTCGAAATTGGAAATTGTCGCCTGCTTAATGCCGATTTTTTTCGCCAGCTCGCTCTGCGTCCAGCCATTTTGCTGACGAACCAGTTTCATTGCATTCGCTAATTGCGTTGGGCTATAGATCTTCTGAAAGCTCATCATGTCATACGTCCACAGCAAATTTATCCGCTCAAGGGGATATTATCAGTTTTATCCTTTAGTGGGGATAAAGTCAATCTGGAAACACATCTTATCCGCTCTACGGGATAAACACTGTGATATCCGCGATCGCGGATAAAAAGGAGGATTTAAAAGTCGTTTGAAGTCGGCAATATTAAGCCGCATGCATCTTCGACATGCGGCTTATACGGTTTACCAGCTATATTTCACACCCAGCATGCCCTGAGTATCGCTATAGCCTTTATCACCTAGTTGCACACCGACATTCCCCCACAGGCTAAGGTTGTTATTTACTTTCGCCTCAACCCCGGTACGTACTTCAGCGAGATTACGCGCACCATCACGGCTTACGGTTTGACCATTCATCTTCACGGCGTAGACTTTGCTGTTGTTGATCCAGTTCGCTTCAATGTAAGGCTGGAACTCACGCTGTTTACCATTGTCACGCTGGTGATGACTGTTCAGGTAGGTTTTCACCCCAAGTCGCGTTTGCACGTTTCCGTCGCCTTCCGTTTCAATGCGTGTTCCGTCTTTCCGGGTATGGTCAGAATCTTTCACACCCATCCAGGTGATTTGTACCTGTGGCTGGACGTACCAGGTATTCAGCGTCCCTTCGCTGCCGCTAAAAGTTCCCGCTTCAAAGGTATACCCACCCTCAACAGAGGCCGTCACACCGCGAGAATCATAGTCGACAGCAGAACGGTTATCGGAACTGACGCTGTTATCAAACCAGTTATACAGCGCCCAGCTGTCAACATAAGCGCCGGTCTTATTCGCATCGTTCTGATACCAGGTCGCGTACAGTCCTGCGCTGTAACCGCTGATGCGCCCATCCGATTTATAACCCACACGATTACTCTGAGTATTACTGTGCTGATTGGCGTAGCCTGCCATCACGCCAAGATGCCAGCGATCCTGCGCGTTGCTACTCCACTGCGCCAAATCGCCTCCTAGCTGCAATACATAGCGGTTAGCCTGAGTATTTAGCTGCCCGTCACCGGTCCTGAAACGTTCGTGCCCCCCGACATGACGCATCCACATACTGCTTGCCGAACCCTGAGAATGCAGTGAATCTGTATACTGCGGCTCACCCAGACGGTCGTGTAAGCGATGGCTAAACAGCGAGTTGGCTGCGGCAATGTTGCTGATATAGCTTCCGGCCTCCGGGCGATAAACTGATGGGCCTTCCGGATCCACAACAGGGGGATTATTGATGGGATCGGGTGTATCCGCTGGCGTTACGCCGTCCCATTTACTGGTCAGATACCAGTTTTTCTCGTCATTCCCCTTCCCTTTAGCCAGCGTGTAGACGTAAGCCCCAGCTTCGACAGTTCCGGTGGTCAGCGCGAAGTTACCTGCAGAATTACCGCCAACCTCAATGAGTTCAATACCGTTGACCGTTTGTGCACCGACGCCGCCAATGTTATCAACCCGAACGCGAGTATTCCCTTGGGTATCGCCTTTCACGTTCATCTTATCGGTGGGCGAATTATCGCCGCCCAGCGTCGCGTTGAACGTCATCAGGCCATTGTTTCCGGTATAGTTACCGTTAACGGTCAGTACATTCCCCGGTTTCCCCCCTTCGCTGTTCATTTGAACCGTGCCACCATTCTCCAGGTTACCGCCGACAGTGGTTTTAGCGACACGCAGTGTCCCCCCTGGCATAACGTTCACATCACCTGCAGTGGTGACATTTCCCGACATCACACCGCTGTTATGGATATTAATGTGCTGACTTGCCATATTAATGGCAGAGTCGGAACCGAAAGCAATTTCACCACCCACGATATCCGTCGTACCCTGATACGCCGCGGAATCTTTGTTAAGAGTCAGGATCCCGGTACCCAGTTTTGTCACATCACCGCTACCGCTGATATTGTGCGTCATCGCCCAGCTACGCTCAGTGGAGATGGTGAGCAGGCCATTATTGATAACGGAAGCATCACCCAGGTTTTTCTGCTCGTTGACGCTGAGCGCGCTGCCTGTATCAATGTTGAATTGCCCCACAAAGCGGCTATTATCGCCATCCAGCTCTACATCTGTCCTGGCGGTTGCGCTCACGATACCCTTCCCGCTTATGCTATTACGCAGTTCGCCGGTCACATTTTTTAGCGTTAACAGACCGTCATTGGCAATATTTCCTCTGCCTAACCCCTGCGTATTATCGAGGCTGACTTCGGCATTTGGGCTAATGCTGGTTAACGCATTGTAGCGTGCATTAAGCCCCTCGATAGCCAGTGTTCCCCCTGTAACATTCAGGTTTCCGCCACCTGTCAGTTCGCCCTGACTGATCCCACCTTTATTCACCGTCAGCGACCCCTCTTTAAACAAAACAGTCGAACCCATCAGCCCGGTGAATGTCTCTACCGTCTGGGCCGATCCATTAAGATCGACGATGGCCGCGTTGCTGATGTTCAGTTCCCGAGTATTGCCCAGCGCGCCATCCGCATCGGTACGTAATGTCCCCATCTGAACGTAGGTTGCCCCCTGATAGTCGTTCTGACCGTTAGAAAGCGAAACCTGTCGCACCGTATTGATTGCCAGATCCCCTTCACCACCGATTTTTGCCGACATATCGGCCGTTGCGCCATAGGCTCCGCCATGTTCGGCTAACGTCAGCTTTTGCCCACCATGGATGTTCAGCGCTTTCAGCCCATAGTTAACGTACAAACCATCACCTGGTGCGGTCGTGAGGCGGAATCCATAATCACCCTCGGCGACCACTATTCCGTTTTGTGCAATGTGTAACGTTTTGTCCGCTTCCACCTCGTCGCCCTGTAAATCACGTAACGTTAATGAGCCACCCGACCCAATAACCGTTTGCGCCTTCACCAGTTGAACGCCGACATGGCTATCATCGTGTTCCAGCAAATTGAGCGTCGTCAGAGGGTTATTCGCCATGGGATCATTCCACGGTTTAGGCACGTCGATAAGCACGTCGCCCGTCCCGTTTACCTGATAGTTACGGCCTTTCCAGGTGTAGTCACCCGCGCCGACAACCAGTGTATCGACGCTGATATATCCCTCCGCAAGCGTCGCAGCAGGTATATCCGTATCGAAAGTGAGCGTACCGCCATTCATGGCTAGTCCACCAATGGATTGCTCTCCCACTTTTACCGATGTGGTATTTTCACTGTCAGACTGCAGCATCGCGTGAGTAAGCGCAGCGGTGTTGTCGCGTTCCAGTGCGAAGGTACTGTCTTTCAGTTGGGCAACACCGGCGAATTCAGTCCCTGCTGCATGGGTAAAGCCAAACATTTTGTCGGAGGATGACAGCTGCACTCGCATCAAGCCATCGCCTTTGAGCGCATTGGTCAGCGTGTAATCTCCCGCACTGTTCGTTGATGCGAGAATGTCGAGCGTACCGGGGCTTGCAATGGTTACTTCACTCGAACCCATGCCAGTTACCCCATCTGCCGTATGTGACGCAATGGTCAGGAGGCCGCCATTGACCAACGTTTTACCGCTATAAGTATTCCCTGCATTGAACACCGTATGGCCTGCATCATGCATCACTTTTCCGTCTTTATCGTCACCCGTAATCAGCATATCGACCTGGTAGCCGGCATCACTGTTATTGGTATGATTAAAGACAAAAACGCCTTCGCCAAGACCAAACTCCACTTTCGTCGCATTGGTGATAAATCCGGCATCTGCCGCCGCCTCACCGTGAGCAGCACCAATGTTTAGCGTTCCTACAGCAAGCGCAAAAACACCTAAGTAAACTTCTCCACCTTCGACATTCAGCGTACCGTTATTCGTCAGGGTTAACGTACCTGTGCCAGTCGTCCCTACGTTCATATTGAATGTTTCAAGAAGAGAGTTCTGCCCATCCACCCGCACGTCGCCCTTACTTTTGTCATTGAGAGCTATTTGTGTATCACGCGCTTTAACTATACCTCCGGTGGTAATATTCAGTTCACCCGCGCCTAATACACCGACCTGTAGCAATTGGGCGTTAGTAGATGACGTTTTTAAATTCCAGAGACTATCCGTTGAAATATTAACTATCCCCTTACCGGAGGCATTTCCTCCGATAAATCCATAGCCCGTTGAATTAAGAGTGGCACCATTACTGACATTTACGATGCCGCTACCAAAATTACCGACATTGATACCTACAGTATCGAACAATGATGTCGCATCCATCAGGTTCAGTGTGCCGATACCGCTTGCTTTATCGCCCAAAAAAGTAATATTTTGCGATACGAACTTACCGCCATCGCTGATATTGAGGTTTCCGACGCCCGCAACACCAATAGTGGTATAGACATTCTTATTGACCTCCCACATCCCCCCCGTGGTGATGCTAACCTTCCCGACGCCGGTTTCTCCATAACCGAGTGAGCTTCCTCCGTTGCTGACAACAAGCCCCTCATTACTGATATTCATTTCGCCGTGGCCGTCATAACCAAGATTAGTTCCGAGATTAGTGATAACGGAGTTCTTATCCTTAACAGTAATGTTGCCTGTGCCTGTTTCTTTCATCCCCGCAGTGATAATTCCCGAATCTACTTTGCCTTCACTCGAGACATTAAGTTCACCATCGCCAGCATCACCGATATAGATATAGCGGAAAGCTTCGCCCGTTCCGAGGAAATTCCAATGCCCTTTATCAGTCACGTTGACGACACCGTGGGAACCGTCCTGAACGCCCACCAATGAATATTCTTTGTTATTAATCAGTCCATTATTGGAAATATTGACTTTGCCATTACCGAAATATCCATTATAGAGTCTGCGTACCGTGATGACAGAGTCTTGATCCTGCACATTCAGGGTTCCGATACCGGTGGCATTGCCACCGATAATCGTATTTTCAGCCGTAATCAGCCCCCCCTCGCGAATAATCGCTTCCCCCGTCCCTTGATTGCCAATTTGAAATTCAATTGAGGAATCATTATTTTTTATTAGCCACTCGCCACCCTTTTCAACGACAACCTTACCATTGCTGTTCGCCTGATATCCTACAATGGCGACGATTGAACTCGTGACGTAACCCTTATCCGTAATATTTAATGAGCCTGTACCGTAACTCCCTATTTCGAATAATTCGGTCGTCAGAATCGAGTCCTCTCCCTCAACATTGACCGTCCCGACGCCTCCTGTCGAAGAACCTATCCTTAAATATCCTCCGTCAACGTGCCCCTTCTGTTTAATATTCAGCGTCCCCGTTCCGGATTGGCCCACATTTAAAGGCCTTGCATTATTTCCGCTATCATACAATCGCCAGGTGCCACCCAAAACATTAACGGTGCCCTTCGAGTTCTCATTACCACCAATGACGCTGGTAGTAATAGTGGTTAAGGAGGCATTACCGCCAGCCCAAATATTAAGCACTCCAGTGCCATACCAGCCAACCAGGTAGGCATCATAAGCAACATCAGTATCAATATTGGTAATCTGATCATTATCAACTTCCAGACTCGCACCAGACGCTGAACCGCTTAGTGCCAGCAAAACACCCAGCGTCAATCTACTGAATTTCGTTGTCAGTCCAGAGGATTTACGCAAATTAACCGTTGATGTTTTACCTACCCTGCGAGTCAATTCCGAGCAGACCTGAAATACCTGTAGGGTGCAATTCCATATCACGCGATAGATTCTATTCATATAAACGCTCCATATACAAACAATACAGCCACGAAAGAGATGAGTCGTCAGACATTAAAAATGAAACTTATTAAATTGTCAGAGGTCTGTATTGAGTGTTGGTTGGAGGTGGGAAGGTGTCAATTTGGCTAATTTGCTAATACTTTCGAATTGATAGATTAAAAATTGCATAGTTCTTATTTTATTTAAAAATGAACCATGAGTTATTGTTGCTTAATAAGAAAACTGTTTCTGTGAATAAGAATATTACCATCATCATATTTAACAAAGAATAGCATTAATTGCTAAAAAAGAACTCTATTAAAACTCTTTTTCATTCATTTATGCCTTTAGGAATATTCGCTATAAAATAAGGGTTATGCTTAATGTTTTAAGAAAAATAGCAATTTCCCCTTGAATATATTACTGGCGATGGAACGATGAATCTGCAAGCTGGCATTTAACAAGCCAGCTCTAAAAGAAGGGAAATAAGAATACTCAAAAACTAACAGCCACGGTCATCATGATGTGGCTGTCAATGAAACTATAACCCAGGTGCTTTCCATAACGACGTCGTCAGTCCATGATCAACCAGCCCCAGCTGATCCTGATAAACTGCCTGCCACTTATCGCGTGAATCCTGATAAAGTTCATGCTTTTCCGGGTCTGGTGTGTGCGTCCGTTCCCAGCGAACCAGGCGTTCTCCGGTTTCTGCCATTGATGAAAAAATTCCGGCACCGACGCCAGCTGCAATGGCACATCCTAATGCAGTGGCTTCTTTGACCACTGGAATATTGACGGGTAATCCCGAGACATCAGCGAGAATTTGACTCCATAATTTCCCTTTTGAACCTCCGCCTGCAAAGACCAGAGAGGTGGGATGAATATTCGAGAAATCAGCAATTTGCTGCAAGTTACACGCTGATACAATCGCCGCATTTTCTTCCAGCGCACGGAACAATGTCGCTTTGTTACATTTATCCGGGTCAATGGACAAGTTAATAAAGGAAGGCGCAGCGTGATACCAGGTTTTAAAGCGCATTCTGTCGGAGAATATCGGCATTACGCCCCACGCCCCAGGCGGCACCCGACTGGCCATCTCTTCCAGCAGCGTATAGGTGTCGATGCCTAAACGTTCGGCAATCAGTTTTTCTTCGGCACAGAAAGCATCGCGGAACCAGCGCATGGTGAGTCCGGTAAAAAAGCTTATAGATTCAGCTTGTACCATGCCAGGAATAACATGAGGATTAACGCGCACGTTCATTTCTGGGTCTGTCACCGGCGCGGCTAAGTTTACAACTTGCTGCCAGAATGTACCGCCAAGAACAGCGGTTTGTGCCGGACGGACAACACCTAACCCCAGGCAACCAAGTTGCACGTCGCCTCCTCCAACGACCACCGGAGTGCCCGCCTTCAGACCGCAGAGTTCCGCCGCTTGTGAACTTACCACGCCCAGCAATGTGCCGGTTTCTTTGACAGGAGAAAGAATATCGGCCCGCAGTCCGGCCATATCCAGCAATGCAGGTTTCCAGTCACGGGTGGTTAGATCAAGAAGTCCCGTGGTGCCAGCGTTAGAGGGATCCACCGCCAGTTCGCCGCTGAGCATATAGGCCAGCCAGTCGCTGATCATGGTGATGGTCGACGCCTGTCGGTAGATATCAGAACGATGGTGCGCCAGCCAAAGTAATCTGGGAATAGCGCTTAAAGCCAGCGTTTGTCCGGTGGCGCGATAAACTTCGTTTTCAAAGGTATTGTTGTGCAGTTCTTTAAGTTCGCTAACTTCGCGCGCCGCTCTGGCATCCACATTGGCGCAGGCCCAGATCGGTGTTCCTTCATTGTTATATAAAACAATACCTTCGCGCATCGAACATGCCGAAACGGCAGCGATATACTCCGGGGCTATGCCGGCGTTGTGCAGCGCCTGGCGCATACACTCACACGCCAGTTGCCAGTTTTTGTTGAGATCAAATTCCATAGAACCAGGAACGTCCGGTACTGCCAGGTGCCGCCACTCCGCCTGTCCCACGGCTATTTGATTGCCTTCCAGGTCGAATATCACAGCCCGAATACTTCCGGTGCCTGCATCCAGCGCCATCAGGTAATACTTTGATTCTGAAGGGGTAAAGAGTCGAGCCATTAGATTATCCTCGGCTTATGCGTTCTATCTGTTCCTCTATACGTTCTCCATCATTCCCGGTAATAAGGTCATGCAAATTTAACTACGTAAAATCGCCGCTGCTGTATCCTGATCGGTAACCAGTGCATTGATATAGCCGCCTTTCATTGCAGCGGCAATTGCTTCGGCTTTATTTTCTCCCCCTGCCACACCAACCCGGACGGGTATGGTCTTCAGCGCGCTTAAAGGTAAGCCAATCAGTTCGTTATGTATTTTGATATCCGTGACAACGTCACCTTTTGCATCAAAAAAGTAGCCTAAAATATCGCCAACCGCCCCTTTTCGACCAATCATTAACTGTTCGCCCTGGCTGATATAACCGGAGCGAATGATTGTCGCGTCGTCTTGTTGACTCACGGCCCCAATGCCGACAATCGCCACATCCGCTGCTTGCGCGGCTAACAGAACATCTTTGACGCAATTTTCATTTTTTAGCGTACGGGCAATGTCAGCGGAGGATGCCCGCAACGGAGCCGGAATAATATTCACACTGCACGCCGCGTTAAGCTGTCCGATACCCGTCATATAAGAACCGACGCCACCGGAGAGCGTGACCAGGCGAATTTGCTGTGACGAAATAAAACCACTTAAGCGTTGCAGCGTATTCATGGTTGCCTCGCCAAAACCAATCGCCAGCATCTGTTGTGGTTGAAGTAAACTCATCAACATATGCGCCGCGCCTATCCCTAGTCGCACGCCGACATCAGCATCCGCAAGCCCAGGGATCACCCGGACATGTTGCAGCGAAAACTGACGACGTAATTGTGTTTCATATTCCAGACAGCCTTCAAAGCGAGAATTAATCTGCACGCGAATGATGCCGGACTGATGCCCTTTCTCCAGTAATCGCGACACTTTCAAACGAGTCAGGCCGAGACGATCGCTGATCTCGCTCTGGGTCAGCCCGTCGTGGTAGTAAAACCACGCGATCCGCGCGACCTGTTCTTCTTCACACATTCCCTGTTCTGAAATTGCCGAATCGTTGATTGTCATAATTCATTCTTCACTTTGAACATATTTAAATCTTTAATGCAATTGTTCAGTTCTTGCGCATTTATATCTGTGATGGCAACCACAGTTTGACTCTACGAGTATGAACAAACGCAACCGTGAAAATCAAAATAGCATAAATTGTGATCTATTCGTCGGAAATATGTGCAATGTACACCTAAGGTTATGAACAAATTAAAAGCAGAAATACATTTGTTCAAAACTCACCTGCAAAACTGAACGGGGGAAATATGCAAACGAGTGATACCCGCGCGTTACCGCTACTTTGCGCCCGCTCGGTTTATAAACAGTATTCAGGGGTTAATGTCCTGAAAGGCATCGATTTTACGTTGCACCAGGGGGAGGTCCACGCCCTGCTCGGCGGCAATGGTGCCGGTAAATCGACGTTAATGAAGATTATTGCCGGTATTACCCCTGCTGATAGCGGTACGCTTGAGATTGGGGGCAACAACTACACCAGATTAACGCCAGTTCATGCTCATCAGTTGGGTATTTATCTCGTTCCCCAGGAACCGCTGCTTTTCCCAAGCCTGTCGATAAAAGAAAACATTCTGTTTGGGCTGGCAAAAAAACAGCTCTCCATGCAGAAAATGAAGAACTTGCTGGCGGCTCTGGGCTGCCAGTTTGATCTGCATAGTCTGGCAGGATCTCTGGATGTCGCCGATCGCCAAATGGTGGAAATCCTCCGCGGGCTGATGCGCGACTCGCGGATTCTGATCCTCGATGAACCTACCGCCTCGCTTACCCCTGCGGAAACCGAACGCTTGTTTACTCGCTTGCAAGAGCTGCTTGCTACTGGCGTGGGTATTGTTTTTATCTCGCATAAGCTGCCGGAAATTCGCCAGATTGCCGATCGGATTAGCGTGATGCGCGACGGAACTATCGCCTTAAGCGGCAAAACCAGCGAACTGTCTACCGACGACATTATTCAGGCCATCACGCCAGCGCTACGGGAAAAATCGCTCTCTGCCAGCCAAAAATTATGGCTGGAGTTACCTGGCAACCGCCCACAACATGCCGCCGGAACGCCGGTGCTGACACTGGAAAACCTGACCGGCGAAGGTTTTATGAATGTCAGCCTGACGCTTAATGCCGGAGAAATTCTGGGTCTGGCTGGGCTGGTGGGGGCCGGACGCACAGAACTGGCCGAGACGCTCTATGGTCTGCGTACTTTGCGTGGCGGACGCATTATGCTGAATGGTAAAGAGATCAATAAATTATCCACTGGAGAACGTTTACTGCGCGGTCTGGTTTATCTGCCGGAAGATCGCCAGTCATCCGGACTGAATCTCGATGCTTCGCTGGCCTGGAACGTCTGCGCCCTTACTCATAACCTTCGTGGATTCTGGGCGAAAACCGCGAAAGATAGCGCCACACTGGAACGTTATCGTCGGGCGCTGAATATTAAATTTAACCAACCGGAACAAGCTGCGCGGACCTTATCCGGCGGCAACCAGCAAAAAATCCTGATTGCCAAATGTCTGGAAGCCTCGCCGCAAGTATTGATTGTCGATGAGCCGACGCGCGGCGTGGATGTCTCAGCCCGTAATGATATCTACCAGCTGTTGCGCAGCATCGCCGCACAGAATGTGGCAGTGCTGCTTATCTCCTCTGATCTGGAAGAGATCGAACTGATGGCAGATCGCGTATATGTGATGCATCAGGGCGAAATTGCCCACTCTGCACTGACCGGACGCGATATTAATGTCGAGACCATTATGCGCGTTGCCTTCGGCGATAGTCAGCGTCAGGAGGCGTCATGCTGAAATTTATTCAGAACAACCGTGAAATCACAGCACTGCTGGCGGTGGTGCTGCTGTTTGTATTACCCGGTTTTCTCGACCGCCAGTATTTAAGTGTGCAAACGCTGACCATGGTTTATAGCAGCGCGCAAATCCTGATCCTGCTGGCAATGGGCGCGACGCTGGTAATGCTTACGCGCAATATTGATGTTTCAGTGGGTTCGATTACCGGAATGTGCGCGGTGCTGTTGGGGATGTTACTGAACGCAGGATATTCACTACCTGTTGCCTGTGTCGCGACTTTACTGCTTGGTTTGCTCGCGGGATTTTTCAACGGTGTCCTGGTCGCGTGGCTAAAGATCCCTGCCATTGTTGCCACCCTTGGCACGTTAGGGTTGTACAGAGGCATCATGTTGCTGTGGACTGGCGGCAAATGGATTGAAGGGTTACCCGCCGAACTGAAACAGCTCTCCGCACCGCTGCTGTTTGGCGTTTCCGCGATTGGTTGGTTGACGATAATTCTGGTGGCATTTATGGCCTGGCTGCTGGCAAAGACGGCGTTTGGACGCAGTTTTTATGTCACGGGCGATAATTTACAGGGCGCTCGTCAACTGGGCGTTCGTACGGAAGCCATTCGCATTGTGGCATTTTCGTTGAACGGCTGCATGGCGGCACTGGCGGGAATTGTGTTTGCTTCGCAGATTGGTTTTATCCCCAACCAGACCGGTACCGGGCTGGAGATGAAAGCAATTGCAGCCTGCGTGCTGGGCGGCATTAGTTTGCTCGGCGGTTCCGGCGCGATCATCGGTGCGGTACTCGGCGCATGGTTCCTGACGCAGATCGATAGTGTACTGGTGCTGTTGCGCATTCCGGCATGGTGGAATGATTTTATCGCGGGCATGGTTCTGCTGGCGGTGCTGGTGTTTGATGGACGCCTGCGTTGTGCGCTGGAACGTAATCTGCGGCGGCAAAAATATGCCCGCTTTATGATGCCACCGCCATCCGTTAAACCCGCTTCGTCAGGTAAAAAACGGGAGGCCGCGTAATGCGTATTCGCTACGGTTGGGAACTGGCTCTTGCCGCACTGCTCGTTATTGAGATTGTTGCATTTGGTGCAATTAACCCGCGGATGTTAGATCTCAATATGTTGCTGTTCAGCACCAGTGACTTTATCTGCATTGGCATTGTCGCCCTACCGCTGACGATGGTGATTGTCAGTGGCGGGATCGATATTTCGTTTGGTTCGACCATCGGCCTCTGCGCCATTGCATTGGGCGTACTGTTTCAAAGTGGTGTGCCGATGCCGCTGGCGATACTCCTGACCTTACTGCTCGGCGCATTGTGCGGGTTGATCAACGCCGGATTAATTATCTATACCAAAGTTAACCCGCTGGTGATTACGCTTGGCACGCTGTATCTGTTTGCCGGAAGCGCCCTGCTGCTTTCCGGGATGGCCGGAGCGACGGGGTACGAAGGTATTGGTGGATTCCCGATGGCGTTTACAGATTTCGCTAACCTGGATGTACTGGGACTCCCCGTTCCGCTGATTATCTTCCTGATATGTCTCCTCGTTTTCTGGCTCTGGCTGCATAAAACCCATGCCGGACGTAACGTGTTTTTAATTGGGCAAAGCCCGCGTGTGGCGGTTTATAGCGCGATTCCAGTTAACCGCACCTTATGTGCGCTCTATGCCATGACGGGGCTGGCGTCTGCGGTCGCCGCTGTGCTGCTGGTATCGTATTTTGGTTCAGCACGTTCCGATCTCGGTGCGTCGTTTCTGATGCCCGCCATCACCGCCGTAGTGCTCGGCGGTGCCAATATTTATGGTGGTTCTGGTTCCATTATCGGCACCGCCATTGCGGTTTTATTAGTGGGATATTTGCAACAAGGTTTGCAAATGGCAGGAGTGCCAAATCAGGTGTCCAGCGCCCTTTCCGGTGCGCTACTTATCGTCGTTGTCGTAGGTCGTTCCGTTAGCCTGCATCGCCAGCAAATTAAAGAGTGGCTGGCGCGTCGGGCCAATAACCCATTGCCATAAAGGATATCTTCATGACACTTCATCGCTTTAAGAAAATCGCCTTACTTAGCGCGCTTGGCATTGCCGTAATCTCTATGAATGTGCAGGCGGCAGAGCGTATTGCATTTATTCCCAAACTGGTTGGCGTAGGATTTTTTACCAGCGGTGGCAACGGCGCACAACAAGCGGGTAAAGAGCTGGGCGTTGATGTGACCTACGACGGGCCGACAGAACCCAGTGTTTCTGGTCAGGTACAGTTGATTAATAACTTCGTCAATCAGGGGTATAACGCAATTATCGTTTCTGCGGTTTCGCCTGATGGCTTGTGTCCGGCACTGAAACGCGCCATGCAACGTGGTGTGAGAGTGCTGACCTGGGACTCTGATACCAAACCGGAGTGCCGCTCTTACTACATTAATCAGGGAACGCCCGCCCAGTTGGGAGGTATGTTGGTGGATATGGCGGCGCGTCAGGTGAATAAAGACAAAGCCAAAGTCGCGTTTTTCTACTCAAGCCCCACCGTTACGGACCAAAACCAGTGGGTGAAAGAAGCGAAAGCGAAAATCGCCAAAGAGCATCCTGGCTGGGAAATTGTCACTACGCAGTTTGGCTATAACGATGCCACTAAATCATTACAAACCGCAGAAGGAATATTAAAAGCGTATAGCGATCTCGACGCCATTATCGCCCCCGATGCCAACGCCCTGCCCGCTGCCGCACAAGCCGCAGAAAACCTGAAAAATGACAAAGTTGCGATTGTCGGATTCAGTACGCCAAATGTGATGCGCCCGTATGTAGAGCGCGGCACGGTGAAAGAATTTGGCCTGTGGGATGTGGTTCAGCAAGGCAAAATTTCAGTTTATGTCGCGGATGCATTATTGAAAAAAGGATCAATGAAAACGGGCGACAAGCTGGATATCCAGGGCGTAGGTCAGGTGGAAGTCTCGCCAAACAGCGTTCAGGGCTATGACTACGAAGCGGATGGTAATGGCATCGTACTGTTACCGGAGCGCGTGATATTCAACAAAGAGAATATCGGCAAATACGATTTCTGATGTGCATTACTTAACCGGAGTACGTTATGGCAGATTTAGACGATATTAAAGATGGTAAAGATTTTCGTACCGATCAACCGCAACAAAATATCCCTTTTACCCTGAAAGGTTGCGGTGCGCTGGATTGGGGAATGCAGTCACGCTTATCACGGATATTTAATCCGAAAACGGGTAAAACCGTGATGCTGGCCTTTGACCATGGTTATTTTCAGGGGCCGACTACCGGACTTGAACGCATTGATATAAATATCGCCCCGCTGTTTGAACATGCCGATGTATTAATGTGTACGCGCGGCATTTTGCGCAGCGTAGTCCCCCCTGCGACCAATAAGCCGGTGGTACTGCGGGCGTCAGGTGCGAACTCTATTCTGGCGGAATTAAGTAATGAAGCCGTGGCGTTATCGATGGATGACGCCGTGCGCCTGAACAGTTGCGCGGTGGCGGCGCAGGTTTATATCGGCAGCGAATATGAACATCAATCGATCAAAAATATTATTCAGCTGGTCGATGCCGGAATGAAAGTGGGAATGCCGACCATGGCCGTGACTGGCGTGGGCAAAGATATGGTGCGCGATCAGCGTTATTTCTCGCTCGCGACTCGAATCGCCGCTGAAATGGGGGCGCAGATTATCAAAACCTATTATGTCGAAAAAGGTTTTGAACGGATTGTTGCCGGATGTCCGGTACCCATTGTTATTGCTGGCGGTAAAAAATTACCGGAGCGCGAGGCGCTGGAAATGTGCTGGCAGGCTATCGATCAGGGCGCTTCTGGTGTGGATATGGGGCGTAATATTTTCCAGTCTGACCATCCGGTGGCGATGATGAAAGCCGTACAGGCGGTAGTACACCATAACGAAACGGCTGATCGGGCATATGAACTCTATCTGAGTGAAAAACAGTAACTGCGGATTAAGGAGAAGAAACATGCACGTCACACTGGTTGAAATTAACGTTCATGAAGACAAGGTTGACGAGTTTATCGAAGTTTTTCGCCAGAACCACCTGGGCTCGGTACAGGAAGAAGGCAATTTGCGCTTCGATGTCTTACAGGACCCGGAAGTGAATTCGCGCTTTTATATCTACGAAGCCTATAAAGATGAAGACGCAGTGGCGTTCCATAAAACCACGCCCCACTACAAAACCTGTGTCGCGAAACTGGAATCTTTAATGACCGGGCCGCGTAAAAAACGTCTGTTCAATGGGTTGATGCCGTGAGGCGAATTTATCAATTTTATCTACAATTGGGGTAACGCGCTGACGGGAGTAAAAAAATGTCTGACTGGAACCCCTCTTTATATCTGCACTTTGCCGCTGAACGATCGCGTCCGGCGGTGGAGCTGCTTGCCAGAGTGCCGCTGGAGAATATCGAATACGTTGCCGATCTTGGCTGTGGCCCAGGTAACAGCACCGCCCTGCTGCATCAACGTTGGCCTGCGGCCAGGATAACAGGCATCGACTCGTCTCCGGCGATGATTGCTGAAGCGCGCAGTGCTTTGCCAGACTGCCAGTTCGTGGAAGCAGACATCCGCAACTGGCAACCGGAACAGGCACTCGATCTGATTTTTGCTAATGCCTCACTGCAATGGCTGCCCGACCACTACGAATTGTTCCCTCATCTGGTTTCTTTACTTAATTCGCATGGTGTGTTGGCAGTACAGATGCCAGATAACTGGCTAGAGCCAACCCATGTGCTCATGCGCGAAGTTGCCTGGGAACAAAATTATCCGGATCGCGGGCGTGAGCCGCTGGCTGGCGTTCATGCTTACTACGATATTTTGAGCGAAGCCGGATGTGAGGTCGATATCTGGCGAACCACCTACTATCACCAGATGCCATCGCACCAGGCGATTATCGATTGGGTGACCGCCACTGGATTACGTCCGTGGTTACAGGATCTGACCGAGAGCGAACAGCAGCATTTTCTTACGCGCTACCATCAGATGCTGGAAGAGCAGTATCCACTGCAAGAGAACGGACAGATACTGCTGGCATTTCCGCGTCTTTTTATTGTTGCCCGGCGTACGGAGTAAATATTACGTCAGCTGGTAATGACGATCGGGAAGAATTTTTGCCGGAATTTCTGCTTCATCGTTCATCTGTAACAGGTCAATTTCAATAGCGTTGCAGATAGCATCCAGCGGTAAATCATTGTTTTCAGTACCGAAGGGATCTTCCAGTTCTTCCGCCAGACAATCCAGCGAAATAAAAGTGTAGGAAATCAGCACAGAGATAAAAGGCGTCATGTAATGCAGGTCCACGACCAGCGCGAACGGCAGCATGATACAAAACAGATAAACGGTACGATGCAAAATCAGGGTGTAGGCAAAGGGAATTGGCGTATAGGCAATGCGCTCGCAGCCTGCCAGAACCGCTGAAATATCGTTAAGCCGATCGTTGAGGCTAATAAACAGGATATCTGAAAGCTGCCCATTGCGGCGCTGAACCGCCAACCACTCCCCCATTATTAACAAGATACGGTTAGCTGGAGAGTTCGAAGCCAGTACTCGCTGAAGATCTTCCGTCTTGAGATATTGAGCCAGCACTTCCGCCTGTGGTTGTTTGCGTAATGTCATGCGTAAACAGTGAGCGAAGGCGATTTGCAGCCGGGCAAACTCCCTTACACTTGCCGAATCTGGCAATGTCGTTTTTACCTCGCGCAGTAACGACCGTGAGGCAATCATCAACTGCCCCCAAAGTTTTCGCGCTTCAACGTAACGGGCGTACCCGGCATTATTACGAAAACCAAGAAAAATGGCGATGGCGACACCGAGAATGCTGAACGGTGCGAGGGTGAATTTGATGCCCAGATGCGTGTACCAGGGCAGCATGAAAATAACAGCGATAGAAAAGAGAAAATTGAGTAGTAAGCGCGAGGATATCTTGGATAATACTGAACCGTGCCAGACAAAAATACGGCGCAGCCAGTGTTGTTGTGGACGAACAATCATGGTTATCTTCAGGCTTGGAAAAGTCGCCCTATTAAACGTGATTACGATCACATTCTCAAGACACTACTTACAAATTACCTACAAGCTTACAACATATACAGGTGTGGCATATGGCACCCGTTAATGGTAAAGGCACATAGGATGTTGTAACTAATATAGTGAAATGAGAAACCCGGTCGAAACCGGGTTCAGAGTATTAGCACAACGGGCGTACAGCTTCGCGCATCCCTTTTTCGAGAATCGCATCCAGGTCATTAGCCACCTGCTCGACCAGACCAGGCACTTGCGTCAGGTCCTGCTCCCAGTGGTCTTTTTCTGCCAACACAATCGCTACCAACTCTTGGGTGCCGATAACACGGTCACGATGCTGGCTCCAGAGTTGCTGATAACGTTCCAGCCAGTGTGCATCGTCCTGTACCGGATATGTTTCTCCGTTACGCTCACCGCGATAAAACGCAATCAATGCCGCTAATGCGAAAGTAAGGCGCGCCGGAAGTGTGCCGTTTGCCTTCTGACCTGCCAGCAGCTGCGGCAGGATGCGTGTGCGGAACTTGGTCATACCGTTGAGCGCGATAGACAGCAGCTGATGCTTGATGTACGGGTTACGGAAACGTCCGGTGACTGCACTGGCGAAAGATTCCAGTTCATCACGAGGCAAATCCAGTACCGGAATAATTTCTTCGTAGATGGCTTTTTCAACGAATGCGCAAATTTCAGCATCGTTCATCGCTTCACCTACGGTATCCAGCCCTGCCTGGAACGCCACCGGCACCAGCGCGGTGTGCGCACCGTTGAGTATTGCCACTTTGCGTTCTTTATACGGTTTAATATCGTCAACAATCAGCACGTTGAGCGGATATTTGTCCAGACGCAGTTCAGTCGCTAAGGATTTCGGCCCCTGAATCACAAACAGGTAAAAGTGTTCAGCGGTGTCGAGGAAACCATCGTGATAACCCAGTTCTTCTTCCAGTTTAGCCACTTCATCGCGCGGATAACCGGTAACGATACGGTCCACCAGCGTAGAACAGAAGCTGTTAGCCTGATCCAGCCATTGAATAAATGCTTCTGGCAGTGCCCACTCTTGCGCATAGCGCAGAACCAGTTCACGCAACGCGTCGCCATTGTAGTCGATCAACTCACACGGGATGATGATCCAACCTTTATCCAGCGCACCGTTGAAATGGCTAAAACGTTCGAACAGCAGACGGGTCAGTTTTGCCGGATAACTTACCGCCGGCGCGTCATCGAATTTATCGCCCGCATGGTAGCTGATACCCGCTTCGGTGGTGTTAGAGAAAACAAAGCGCATTTCCGGATTGTGCGCCAGTTTCAGGAATTCATCGTATTCACTGTAGACGCTGATTTCACGATTAACCGAGCGAATCAGACGCGCGTCGCTGACCGCTTCACCCTTCTCATTCAGGCCACGGATAATGGTGGTGTACAGACCATCCTGTGTGCTCAGTGACGGTGGGAATGAAGTTTCAATCGGACGAACAACGACCACGCCAGAATTCAGATCGGTGTGCTCATTCAAGAGATCGATTTGCCAGTCAACAAAGGCGCGCAGGAAGTTACCTTCACCAAACTGAATGATACGTTCTGGATACTGTGCACCGGGAAAATCGCGACGATTTAGTGTTTTCACAATGGGTTCCCTTCTGATTAGTCATACAACCTGTTTGAATTGGTACGACAGGTTAGCAAACTTTAATACGCCGAACCCCTGTTTTGATCAACTCCTGATGATTAATGAGCAGTTTTATGAGAAAAGTGTGGCGCGGATCATGGTTTAATCGAGGAAAAATGCCTTTTCTTGGATCATAAAGTGGTAGAACACATTGCATTTAAATCGCTCTGAATGAATAAAGATGTCAGACAACTTCCTCACCGTAACGCATAGTGCTGGTACGGTTGCGCCCATCTTTCTTCGAGCGATACAGACACGTATCGGCTTCGACCATCAATTTATTAAAGTCATCGGTCAGCGTTCGGTACGATGCGCGACCACTACCGACGCCAATACTAACCGTGAGATAAAGCGTTTTTTGTTGCCAGGTGAATGGTTGCAGTTCAACGCCTTTACGGATTTTTTCCGCCATTAGCAGACCATCGACAGGATTCACCGACGGCACTGCAACAGCAAATTCTTCGCCGCCCATTCGTGCCACCAGCCCCTTATCACCGACAATCTTCTGAATATGCCTTGCAAACACGCTTAACACTTTATCGCCGCATTCATGTCCATAGTTATCGTTAATACTTTTGAAATAGTCGATATCAAGCAGCATGACAGTCAGATGTTGTGTCTGTTTCAGCGATGGACTTTTCAGCGCCTCATAAAGACCGGACCGTGAGTAAACCTGAGTCAGAAAATCAAAGTCGGCTCGCAGCGCAACTTGCTTCATTAGCGAATTGATCGCTGCCACGCTAAAAGAAACCATAATTGGGCATATCGCCATCGTGGCAATACCGAGACGTGCGGAGAACATTTGCGGAATGGAGAACGGCGAACCGACCGAGATATCAATCACCGAATTTGCCACCAGTACGATTTCAACCGCACCGGTGACAAAGGTCAACAGACATGTTACCTGCGGCGTATAGCGCACTGCACACCAGATTAATGCAGGCAGCGGGAACGCCAGACTCCCCGCTCCGCCAATGACTACCGAGGCAATAACCGACACAATAAGCGCGATAGCGGGCATCATCTGTTCTGCTTTAAAGCGCGGCAGCACTCCAGGAATTGCCAACGTCAGCATACAAGGCACGATCAACACGCCCGTTGAGAATTGCTCACTGAACCAGTCGGCAAGCAAAGGCCAGAAATCCAGACTATCAATACTGACCGAACCAATCGCCCCGACAATAGCGCATAATAATGCGGCAATCAGACAGTAATTAAATAGCCGTAAGGCACTTACTGGCTCGTACTTATTTTTCCCCAGACGCTTATCCCGCGCGACCAGTAAGGCGACGGTAACAATAAACATCATATTGGAGAAATTGATAGCCAGTGAAACCAGCCCCCATTCGGTGGTTATGGCATCATAAACCAGCATTGCCACATAACTGATCGCATAGTAATGCAGTCGATTAAGCCAGACATAGCGGGCAAACACCCCCGCCATTACGCCATTCAGCGGCCAGAAAAGAGAAAGTTCGTGAACCAGCCGTAACTCTGCACCAATAAAATAGAACAGCGTGGTTAGCGCAAAAATAGCGATGCTATTACGTAGCAGATGACCTTCCTGGAACAAACGGAAAGTTGAAATGGGCTGTACATGCATTAATTATCGGTCCATACAATTGCGGATGGCAATTATCTCAACGTAATAAGTAAATTCTCATAAAGGATAGCATGTTCGCTGACAGCGGCGGCAAATAAAGATATCCTGGGAATGCTATTTTATCGTTTTCCGCAATTATCATGGCTGATTCATCTGTATAACCAACCAGTGATAGATTACCGCCACGATATAACGTTGTTGTTCCTCGCTTAACGAAACACCCTGCGGAATGTTATGCCACTTAGCCAGACAACCGCGACAACAGGTTGCAGTGGCGTGCTGAGCGATAAACACCGGATGCCCGCGCATGGGGGTTTGCTTACCGTCGTTAGCCGGTAATGCCGGAGCAAGACGTTTAGCGACAAAATCCGCCGCATGTTGTTCGATGACTGGCGCGCCTTTCTCCAGACAATACTGACGCTCTTTCACACCCAAACGAAAGCGAGAGCGAAATTTTGAACGGGATAAACGCGCGAAGAGTGGATCGAGAGACTGCATTAATAAACCGAACGCCCTAATTGTTTCGTCAATTGTTCAAGGACAGCAATTCCCGCAAGCGAGTTACCGGCATCATCCAGTTCCGGGCTCCAGACTGCGATGGCCATTTCATGCGGAACAATCGCCACAATACCACCACCAACGCCAGATTTCGCCGGTAGTCCCACCCGCCAGGCAAACTCCCCCGCGTTCTGGTACATACCACTGGTCGCCATCAGCGCATTAATTTGCCGCGCCTGCATTGGCGTCACCACAGGTTCATCAATATGAATAGCTTTCCCCTGATTAGCCAGAAAGACAAACGTCCGGGCCAGCTCTACACAGCTTATTTTCAGAGCGCAGTAATGAAAGTAGTTTTGCAGAACGGTTGTCACATCATGATGGAAATTGCCAAACGACTTCATCAGCCAGGCGATAGCCGCATTTCGCGCGGAGTGTTCAAATTCGGAACGCGCTACCACCGTATCGTAGGAAATATCAGACACACCGCTTAAGCCGCGCACGACTTCCAGCATACGTTGCCGAGGAGCGCTTAATCGCCCTTGCAACATATCGCAGACCACCAGCGCACCGGCATTAATAAACGGATTACGCGGAATACCCTGCTCCATTTCCAGTTGCACTAAAGAATTGAACGGTGATCCAGACGGATCTTTGCCGACGCGTTGCCAGATTTCCTCTTCGGAGTAATGACGCATGGCGACAACGAGACTCAGCACTTTGGAAATAGACTGAATGGAAAAACGTTCTTGCGCGTCTCCGGCCTGAAAAAGCTGTCCGTCAACGGTACAGATAGCAATGCCCAATCGGGAACCGTCTACCGTAGCCAGCGCCGGAATATAATCCGCGACTTTACCCTGACCAATGAGCGGCCGCACTTGCCGCAAGATGTTTTCTAAAATTGCATTATCCATGGCGACTGCCACTTTCTACTCCTGGACCGCAGGTCTGAAAAGACCTGCGAGTATATCAGAGCTGAATATGTAGCGTCAGATCCGGTCTTTCCACACCGTCTGGATATTACAGAATTCGTGTAAGCCGAAATGGGAAAGCTCACGACCAAAGCCACTCTTTTTCACGCCACCAAAGGCCACTCGCGCGTCGCTGGCACAATAACCATTGATAAACACCCCACCGCATTCCAGACGTGCCGCCATCTGTCCGGCCTGTGTTTCGTCAGTGGTAAAAATGGTCGCTGAAAGGCCGAACTCGCTATCATTAGCCAGTTCCAGTGCATGTTCTGCATCTTTCGCAATCGTGATTGCCGCAACGGGGCCAAACATTTCTTCCCGAAACGCGGTCATTTCTGGGGTAACATTCGCCAGAACCGTTGGCGGATAGTAGTTACCTGCCCCAGCCATCTTTTCCCCGCCCAGTAACAAACGCGCACCCTGCGCCAGGGTTTTCTCCACCTGATGATGCAGCTCATCACGTAAATCAAAACGAGCCATTGGTCCGAGAGTGTTCTCTTCGTCACGGGGATCGCCCATTTTCAAGGCTGCCGCAGCTGCCACAAAACGTTCGGTAAATGCCGAAGCAATTCCCTCTTCGATGATAAAGCGTTTTGCCGCTGCACAAACCTGTCCGGTATTCTGATAACGTCCGGCTACCGCCGCTTTAACCGCCAGTTCCAGATCGGCATCGTTAAGCACAATAAATGGATCCGAACCGCCCAGTTCCAGTACGCATTTTTTCAGTGCCGCTCCAGCCTGTGCGCCAATAGCCGCTCCCGCACGAACACTTCCGGTCACCGTGACAGCAGCAATGCGCGAGTCTTTAATCATCTGACTGACGCCGTCGTTGTCGGCATTCAGCCAGCCATATACGCCTTGTGGGATACCCGCATCTTTAAACACCTGGGCAATGAGCTGTGCACAGCCCATCACATTCGGCGCATGTTTAAGTAAGTAGCCGTTACCTGCAAGAATGATGGGAACCGCGCCACGCATCACCTGCCATAACGGAAAATTCCACGGCATAATCGCCAGAATTGTCCCCAACGGTCGATACTCAATAACTGCCTGCTGATTTTCCACCAGCGTAGGTTCCGCCTTCAGCATTGCCGGACCATGTTCTGCATACCAGTCACACAAATTCGCCGATTTCGCCACTTCAGCGCGCGCCTGGTTGATTGGTTTGCCCATTTCACGGGTGATCATTTGCGCCATTTCTTCGCTACGGACACGCAGAGCCTTACCGATATCGCGCAGTTTTTCAGCACGATAATCTATATTTGTCTCGCGCCAGTCGCGAAAGCCTGCTGCCGCCAGCTGAAGTGCGTTTTCGATATCGTCAGCGCCAGCCCACGGCAGCACAGAAAGTTGTTCACCGGTGGCAGGATTTATCGAAATTGCATGAGTTTCCGGAGTAATGGTCATCGGGGTATCTCCTTTATGAGTCATTGTATGAAGATACGCAGATTTACTCTTGCTTTAAAATGAATAATATTAAGCCACTTATTCACGAATCGAGAATATTATGGATCTGACCCAACTGGAGATGTTCAACGCGGTTGCCGAAGCTGGCAGCATAACCCAGGCTGCAGCAAAAGTGCATCGCGTGCCGTCGAATCTCACTACCCGTCTACGCCAGCTGGAAACAGAACTGGGGGTTGATCTGTTTATTCGCGAGAATCAGCGTTTACGTCTCTCGCCTGCCGGGCATAACTTTTTACGCTATAGCCAACAAATTCTCGCATTAGTGGATGAAGCGCGGAGCATTGTCGCTGGCGATGAGCCGCAAGGTTTATTTTCTCTTGGTTCGCTGGAAAGCACCGCAGCAGTGCGCATTCCGGCCACGCTGGCGGAATTTAACCGTCGTTATCCCAAAATTCAGTTTTCACTTTCCACCGGCCCTTCCGGCACTATGCTGGAAGGGGTGCTGGAGGGAAAACTGAATGCGGCGTTTATTGATGGGCCCATTAACCATACTGCCATTGACGGGATACCGGTGTACCGCGAGGAGCTGATGATTGTCACGCCACAAGGACATGCGCCAGTAACCCGTGCCAGTCAGGTTAATGGCAGTAACATTTATGCCTTCCGCGCCAATTGTTCGTATCGTCGCCACTTCGAGAGCTGGTTTCATGCTGACGGTGCCGCTCCGGGAACTATTCACGAGATGGAGTCGTATCACGGGATGTTGGCCTGTGTGGTCGCAGGAGCAGGCATTGCGCTTATTCCACGCTCTATGCTGGAAAGTATGCCGGGGCATCACCAGGTTGAAGCGTGGCCGTTAGCTGAGCAATGGCGTTGGTTAACAACCTGGCTGGTCTGGCGTCGCGGTGCGAAAACGCGTCCGCTTGAGGCATTTATTCAACTACTGGATGTGTCTGACTCGGCAAAACAGAGTTAGCAATGAGCTATTTTTGATAGTTCTTGCGGCTAATATGCTCTATATAGTGATGCTCCGATGACTTATGACTATATGGGGCAAATATGGTTACGCCAGTAAGCATCAGCAATTACATATCTCTTCCTTATGATTTTCCCGTTCGTAATATTGCACCTCAGGTAAAAGAAGTTTTAAAGGATTTTATTGATGCGCTAAGTACAATAATATGTGATGAAGAGTGGCGCACGTCTTTAAACATCAACTCAGCCACAAAAAAGATATTTAATAACCTTGACAACTTATCATATATTCAGAGGACTTCTTTTCGGGGTAACGACACGCTATACAATGAAAAGGTTCAGTTTAAACTCACTTATCCCGTCAAGAATGGAAGACACAAAGAAAATATTGAATTTCAGGTAGTAATAAATTTAAGCCCTATTTATTTAGATAATTTCCGCCATGATGGAGAAATTAATATTTTTTGCGCTCCCAACCCAAAGCCTGTCACTATGGGGCGCGTATTTCAGACCGGCGTCGAGCGTGTACTCTTTCTGTTTCTGAATGACTTTATTGAACAATTCCCAATAATCAACCCTGGCGTTCCTATCAAAAGAGCGCATACGCCACATATTGAACCCCTGCATCCGGATCACCATACCGCTGCAGATTACTTACGCCAGTTTGATTTGCTTGTCCTGAATTTTATCTCTCGCGGTAATTTTGTCATACTCCCCCGATTATGGAATAACTCTGAGGTTCACAGATGGTTCGGGAATAAAGAACCTAACTTGCTCACCGCTATTCTCGATATAACGGACAGCGAATTAAAAGAGGATTTATTGCAAAGTCTGATGGATTCACTAGGTTCTAACAAACATGTACTACCCGAAGTCTGCATCTGCTTTTTATCCATTTTAGCAGAACAAGATTTTCCACATTTTCAGGACTTGTTTTTATTTTTCGCCAATATGTTATTGCACTATCACCAATTTATGAATCCCAATGAAAGTGATTTGATTGACGTGTTGATGCCAGCATCATTAAGTGATGATAAAATTATCAAACATATGGCGCGCAAGACCCTCAAACTTTTTGTAAAAAATGAAACGCCGCCAAAAGTTACTCATGAAGACCTAGTGAAAAACAGGCCTCGCTCCCCTGTCAGACCACCTATACCCGCAACCTCCAAAACGCCAGACCTCCCTGAACGTCATTAAACCGTGATGTGACCGACTCTCTGACGCGTGAAAGAATCAGCGTCAGAGAAACGGAAAACGCGATCCAGATCACAAATGCATTGTATTCACATCATTAACCGTTTTAAGATCATTTCATCACTTTTTCGCAACTCACCCGATAATCTGTTATGACAACAAACACTGTTTCCCGCAAAGTGGCGTGGCTACGGGTCGTTACGCTGTCAGTCGCCGCCTTCATCTTCAACACCACCGAATTTGTCCCAGTTGGCCTGCTCTCTGACATTGCGCAAAGTTTTCACATGCAAACCGCTCAGGTCGGCATTATGTTGACCATTTACGCATGGGTAGTAGCGCTAATGTCATTGCCTTTTATGTTAATGACCAGCCAGGTTGAACGGCGCAAATTACTGATCTGCCTGTTTGTGGTGTTTATTGCCAGCCACGTACTGTCGTTTTTATCGTGGAGTTTTACCGTTCTGGTGATCAGTCGCATTGGTGTGGCTTTTGCACATGCGATTTTCTGGTCGATTACGGCGTCTCTGGCGATCCGTATGGCTCCGGCCGGGAAGCGAGCGCAGGCGTTGAGTTTAATTGCCACCGGTACTGCACTGGCAATGGTATTAGGTTTACCTCTCGGGCGCATTGTGGGGCAGTATTTCGGTTGGCGAATGACCTTCTTCGCGATTGGTATCGGGGCGCTTATCACCCTTTTGTGCCTGATTAAGTTACTTCCCTTACTGCCCAGTGAGCATTCCGGTTCGCTGAAAAGCCTCCCGCTATTATTCCGCCGCCCGGCATTGATGAGCATTTATTTGTTAACTGTGGTGGTTGTCACCGCCCATTACACGGCATACAGCTATATCGAGCCTTTTGTGCAAAACATTGCGGGATTCAGCGCCAACTTTGCCACGGCATTGCTGTTATTACTCGGTGGTGCGGGCATTATTGGCAGCGTGATTTTCGGTAAACTGGGTAATCAGTATGCGTCTGCGTTGGTAAGTACGGCGATTGCGCTGTTGCTGGTGTGCCTGGCACTGCTGCTATCTGCGGCGAACAGTGAAATACACCTCGGGGTGCTGAGTATTTTCTGGGGGATAGCGATGATGATCATTGGGCTTGGTATGCAGGTTAAAGTGCTGGCGCTGGCACCAGATGCTACCGACGTCGCGATGGCGCTATTCTCCGGGATATTTAATATTGGAATCGGCGCGGGTGCGTTGGTAGGTAATCAGGTAAGTCTGCACTGGTCAATGTCGATGATTGGTTATGTGGGCGCGGTGCCTGCCTTTGCCGCGTTAATATGGTCAATCATCATTTTCCGCCGCTGGCCAGTGACACTCGAAGAACAGACGCAATAGTTGAAAGGCCCATTCGGGCCTTTTTTAGTGGTACGTTTTAATGATTTCCAGGATGCCGTTAATAATAAACTGCACCCCCATACATACCAGCAGGAATCCCATCAGACGGGAGATCGCTTCAATGCCCCCCTTACCCACCAGCCGCATAATTGCGCCAGAGCTGCGTAGACTTCCCCACAAAATAACCGCCACCAGGAAAAAGATCAGCGGCGGCGCAACCATCAGTACCCAATCAGCAAAGGTTGAACTCTGACGCACTGTGGACGCCGAGCTAATAATCATCGCTATGGTTCCCGGACCGGCGGTACTTGGCATTGCCAGTGGTACAAAAGCAATATTGGCGCTGGGTTCATCTTCCAGCTCTTCCGACTTGCTTTTCGCTTCCGGTGAATCAATCGCTTTCTGTTGCGGAAAGAGCATCCGAAAACCGATAAACGCGACGATTAAGCCGCCTGCAATTCGCAGACCGGGAATCGAAATGCCAAATGTATCCATCACCAGTTGCCCGGCGTAATACGCCACCATCATGATGGCAAAGACGTACACCGAGGCCATCAACGACTGACGATTACGTTCGGCACTGTTCATGTTGCCTGCCAGGCCAAGAAATAACGCGACAGTTGTTAATGGGTTAGCTAACGGCAGTAACACCACCAGCCCCAGGCCTATTGCTTTAAACAAATCTAACATTGGTGGTTGTTATCCTGTGTATCTGGGTTATCAGCGAAAAGTATAAGGGGTAAACAACGATAAAGTGTCACTCTTTAGCTAGCCTTGCATCGCACTGACCAAAACTTGAACCGATTTAGCAAAACGTGGCATCGGTCAATTCATTCATTTGACTTATACTTGCCTGGGCAATATTATCCCCTGCAACTAATTACTTGCCAGGGCAACTAATGTGAAAAGTACCAGCGATCTGTTCAATGAAATTATTCCATTGGGTCGCTTAATCCATATGGTTAATCAGAAGAAAGATCGCCTGCTTAATGAGTATCTGTCTCCGCTGGATATTACCGCGGCACAGTTTAAGGTGCTCTGCTCTATCCGCTGCGCGGCGTGTATTACTCCGGTTGAACTGAAAAAAGTGTTGTCGGTCGACCTGGGAGCGCTGACCCGTATGCTGGATCGCCTGGTCTGTAAAGGCTGGGTGGAAAGGTTGCCGAACCCGAATGACAAGCGCGGCGTACTGGTAAAACTTACCACCAGCGGCGCGGCAATATGTGAACAATGCCATCAATTAGTTGGCCAGGACCTGCATCAAGAATTAACAAAAAACCTGACGGCGGACGAAGTGGCAACACTTGAGCATTTGCTTAAGAAAGTCCTGCCGTAAACAAAAAAAGAGGTATGACGATGTCCAGACGCAATACTGACGCTATTACCATTCATAGCATTTTGGACTGGATCGAGGACAACCTGGAATCGCCACTGTCACTGGAGAAAGTGTCAGAGCGTTCGGGTTACTCCAAATGGCACCTGCAACGGATGTTTAAAAAAGAAACCGGTCATTCATTAGGCCAATACATCCGCAGCCGTAAGATGACGGAAATCGCGCAAAAGCTGAAGGAAAGTAACGAGCCGATACTCTATCTGGCAGAACGATATGGCTTCGAGTCGCAACAAACTCTGACCCGAACCTTCAAAAATTACTTTGATGTTCCGCCGCATAAATACCGGATGACCAATATGCAGGGCGAATCGCGCTTTTTACATCCATTAAATCATTACAACAGCTAGTTGATAACGTGACAACGTCACTGAGGCAATCATGAAACCACTTTTATCCGCAATAGCAGCTGCGCTTATTCTCTTTTCCACGCAGGGCATTGCGGAACAAACCACGCAGCCGGTTGTTACTTCCTGTGCCAATGTCGTGGTTGTTCCCCCATCGCAGGAACAGCCACCGTTTGATTTAAATCACATGGATACTGGCAGTGATAAGTCGGATGCGCTCGGCGTGCCCTATTATAATCAACACGCTATGTAGTTATTGTCAGGCTCTGATCACAGAGCCTGACATCTCCGTAATATCTTCCTGAAGTCTCAAATATTTTCGCCATTGTTGGCGATGAGATCCCGATACCAGTAAAACGACGCTTTACGTATCCGTTCCAGCGTTCCCTTCCCTTCGTTGTCTTTATCGACGTAAATCATTCCGTAGCGTTTTTTCATTTCCCCTGTTCCGGCAGAAACCAGGTCAATGCAGCCCCACGGTGTGTAGCCAATTAAGTCAACACCATCTTCAACAACGGCTTTTTTCATTTCCCGAATATGGGAAGCAAAGTAATCAATGCGATAGTGATCGTTCACCGTGCCGTCAGCTTGTCTCTGGTCAACCGCACCAAATCCATTTTCGACAATAAACAGCGGCAACTGGAAATGATCCCAGAACCAGTTGAGTGAATAACGTAGCCCTGCCGGATCAATTTGCCATCCCCATTCGGATGTATCGATATAAGGGTTGCTGACCAAATCTCGTGGTTCAACATAATTCAGTTGCGGGTTATCTGGCGAAAATTGCGTAGTAAAAGACATGTAGTAGCTAAAGCCGATAAAGTCGACACAACCTCTGGCAAGAATCGCGTTATCTTCTGGTGTGATATCGAGGTTGAATCCTTTCCTGGCAAAGTAATTCAGCATATGTTGCGGATAATATCCACGAGCATGAACATCAGTAAACCAGTAACGACGATGCATCGCTTTCGTAGCCATCATCATATCGTTGGGTGCACACGTCAGAGGATAGATGGGGCACATGGCGATCATACAGCCGATATTAAATTCAGGATTGATCGATTTTCCAGTCTGTACCGCCAGGGCACTGGCAACTAACTCGTAATGTACCGCCTGGTACATTATTTGTTCGCGCTCATTGATATCTTCCTCTGGCGAATACAAGATACCGGAATTAGTAAATGGACACAGGCTTTCGCTGAAATTCACCTGATTATTGATTTCGTTAAACGTCATCCAGTACTTTACTTTTTCTTTATAGCGCGTGAAGACCGTTGATGCGAAGCGGATGAAAAAGTCGATCAGTTTACGGTTTCGCCAGCCACCATATTTTGTCACCAGATGATAAGGCATCTCAAAATGCGAAAGCGTCACCACAGGTTCCATTCCCTGCTTCAGGCATTCATCGAACAGATCATCATAAAATTTTAAACCCTCTTCATTCGGCTCCTGTTCGTCACCTTGCGGAAAGATTCGTGTCCAGGCAATGGAAGTTCGAAAGCATTTGAATCCCATCTCGGCAAATAACTGAATATCTGTTTTATAGCGATGATAAAAATCAATTGCTTCATGATTGGGATAATTAAGCCCGTCGATAATGCCTTCTGTCACTTCACGCGGCACCCCGTGAGCACCAGCAGTCATCACATCAGCGATACTGATGCCTTTTCCTCCTTCATTCCAGCCACCTTCCAACTGATGCGCGGCTACCGCGCCACCCCATAAAAAACCTTTTTTAAATCCTGACATACACAACTCCTTAACTAAAATAGATTACCACCAGACTTCCGCCTGGATGCCGGCCATAAACTCGTCTTTGCTGTTCTCATTAAACTTAAAATTAGATAATTCGTTATCCAGAATATTGATATACGTGCCATAGAAGCGAATTTCTGGTCGTGAACCTAAAATGCTTTCACCCACTTTCAATGCATGCCAGAGTGTCGTTTTATAAGCCGATTCATTTAGTGTTACACCCTGCTGTGTTTTGTTCTGTTGCTTAAACCAGCCTAATTCAAGCCCCGTCTGATTCCATGTATTCCAGATCCAGGCCGGTCTTACTACGGTGCGAATACTGTCAAAATCACTATGAGCGCCACTTTCATAACTATAAACATCTTCGCCATGAGAATAGACAAGCGCGTTAGCCATAATAATATTGTCAGTAAGATACATCTCGCCCTGAGAGATTAAACGCCAGGCGATCCCATTGGTATGGTCACCATAGTAATAGCGACCATGCGCCATCGTGTTACTGGCATCTGAGAAACTGACAAAACTGCTGGCATAGGAATTATTGGCAACCTGTAACGTAAATTCATTAAACGTATCGCGTTGCAGGTTTTGCCGTAAAACAGAAGTCAGCATCCAGCTATCTTTCATTTCAAAATAACTGTTGTCATTTTCATTATCTTGTTGTTGATCCGTTTTATTTGGTGCGGAATATTTAGCCATTAATGATAATGTTGCATCATCCCTTAACGGGATATTGCGATAACGAACATCCACAGAATTGGTATTCATCTGACTGGTACGCGTAAAATCACGAGAGTAAACATCGACATCATCACGGCTTAAGGACATATCAAACAGCCCTACACCAAGTGCCCAGTTTTCAATCCCCACACCCGCAGCGACATCCGTGGTTAAGGTTTTCCAGTCCAGCATTTGGATCTCATATTGCGGGAGTTTATGTTTGCCTACCCAGAAGTCTGCCTCTGGCGCGAAGGGTAAAAAACCTCGCGTTGTCAGATAAATATCACTGAACTGCATGATATTTTCATTGGCACTGTCACCAAACCAGGCATCGTTATACTGCTCACCTACGTTGCCATCATAGGTAACGACCGCATTTGCCGTTTTACCGTCCTGATTATAAACACGCTGATTTAAGGTTAAGTCAAACCAACCGCTCATCTCGTTACCAAAACGTCCCAGAGAACCCGCTGCATAAGTTTGTGGTGAGCCATGATTTCCGGTACCCCAGCCTGAGCGGAAGTACCCCTGATAGCTGAACCCAATATCATCCTTTATATATTTACTGATATCTTTCAGGGTCACGCTTTCGATAGTGGTTTTGTCGCCTTTACTTTCAATAACGGCAACTTGCTGCGATCCATTTATAGTATGCGCTGCGGCAGACGAGTTCTGTTCACCGTTTCCATTTTTGATGTTATCAGCGACGGGAGATGTCGCTGATATTTCAGCAAGTGAGGCTGATTTGTATTTATTTTCCGTAATACTTTTTTGTAAGGTCGAAAGTCGGGATTTATATACCCCCAGGTCATTCTGTGTTGCTCTCAGCTCTTGTTTATTTTGCGACAATTCATTTTCAAGCAGTTCAAGGCGCTGCTCAATGGTTAATTTTGTTGCCAACGCGTTCAACGGAAACAATGCTGTAATAATAGAAAAAGACAAAAGGCTGACGTTAATCGTCTTTATATTCATGACTTATCCTTAAGAGTGTAATAATTTCCTCCAGCTATCGCACTGGAGGAAAAAATCAGGAATGGAGCTCTTTTCTTAATGAAATAATTTCCCTGGCTAAATCCTGGCATAATATTGCATTCATCAAATGATCCTGTGCATGAACCAGAATTAAATTAACTTCTATTTTGCCACAACCTTCATCCTGACTAATTAACGCGGTCTGAATCTTATGTGCCTGAAGACAGGCTAATTCCGAACTGGCCATTAGCTGAGTTGCGCCCTGCCAGTCTTTTTGCCCGGCACAACGTATGGCTTACATCGCATCAGAACGTGCCTGTCCCGCGTTGATCAGTAACTCCATAACAAGTTCTTCATCTGCAAACATCAACATCTCCTTCCTGTGTAAATGGGATTATCCGTTAGTTGTCATGTTATTGACCTTGTTGGCGGCAATAACAAAAGGTAAATAGATCATTGTCGCCACACCTAAACATAAAAAACCCACCAGTAACGCCAACCAGTTTCCCCCGGTTCCGAGGAAAGCAATTAAAGGTCCGGGCGTAGTCCAGGGCACGGCATAAGCAACCGGTGGAATAATTTCCATCGAAACAAAGAAGTAACCAACGGCACAGTTAACAATGGGAACCAGAATAAACGGCACCATCATGATGGGGTTAAGTACAATAGGAAGGCCGAACATTATCGGTTCATTGATATTGAAAATACCGGGGATAAATGACATTTTTGCCAGATCACGGTATTCCGCACGCTTAGAAGCGATGAAAATAGCCAACAATAATCCCAACGTCATACCTGAACCGCCGCAGTTGGCGAATGCATCATTAATAGAAGTCCAGGTAATCGGATATGGCGCGCCCCAGGTAGTGCCGTGTTGAGCGGCCCAGGAGAGATTCTCCAGATTAGCCTCAGAAAAAACAGTTTCTCGAATTGCCGACGTGGTATTAGGTCCGTGGATACCCAGCACCCACAGGAAATTACCCACAGCTCCCAGGATAATTACCGCAAAGATATTCGTTCCCATATGTTTGAGCGGCGTCTGGATTAATGTGTAAATGAGATCGTTTAATCCTGCCGGGGATATCAGTGTCAGGCAATAATTAAGTGCGGAAAAGAACACCATGACAAAAAATATTGGCAATAAAACTTTAAATGAACGCGCTACCGCAGGAGGTACAGCTGCCGGCATCGTTATGGTGATTTTTGGGTTTCGAGCTAAGCGACAAAATATTTCACTGGTGATTAATGCAACGATAACAGCAACAAACAACCCCTGTGCGCCGAGATATTTGGTCGTCAGGAATGCTTGTCCATCTATCATCTGATATGGCGTATAAACAATAAAAAATGCGCCTATTGCCGTTAATCCGCATAAAAGATCATCTTGCTCATAGCTAATCGCCATATTTCTGGCGACCAGGAAAGCAATCATAATTGACATGATATTTACAGAGCCATTCATTACCGGAGTAAAAATAGCTTGTGCTTTTTCAAGGTTGGGAAAAACGCTGTTCAGATGCAGCAGTCCGGCAATAAAGCCGTCTGGCGATAATATGGCAAAGTTTATTAATATAATTAATGAGCTTGCCATGATAATTGGAAACGTAAAAACGAATCCATCTCTCACCGCTGCAACATGTTTTTGTGAGTTTAACTTGATAGCAACTGGAACAAGAAAACGTTCCATTCCACGTTCGAATGAGGTCATTAATCCCATTTTTTTATACCTGTTGTTCTGGATATTTATACATCCCAATAAAGCATGTATGCCATATCCATTTTATGATGTGTGAAAAGTTAGTTCAGGTAATAGTTTAATAATATTAGATTCTTACTCTTGCAGTAGTTTCATCGCAAATTCAAGAACTGCCTGTCCGTTCATGGTGCCATAGTCTTTCATCTCGATAACAGCTACAGGCATTTTCCCTTGTGCAACAGCTTCAATCTCTGGTTTCTGAAAGCGAACTTGCGGGCCAAGTAAAACAACGTCAACTTCGTTATTTTTAATTTTCCCTTTAGCCTCTGCAATCGCCAATGCGGAAATATTAACTTCAAGTGAAATAGCGTTAGCATGATCAATCATACGTTTAACCAGCATACTGGTTGACATGCCCGCAGCGCAAACTAACAATATCTTTTTCATATTTTCCCTTACTGGTATATAACAGATTACATTGTGTAAATATCATATCCCGCAGTAGCTATACGTCCTGGTACATTGATCACAGTAATACAGCACTAAAGTTGTTCAACATCAGGGTGATAATTAAACGACTCGACCATACGATAAACCAATCAGGACTCAACTCCTTGTTTTCAATGGCTCTTAAAAGGTGCAAAAGTGATTTTTCAAAAGATTGCCCGCTTACTTAAATCCGAGATCAATGGCTATTCATGGCATGTTGGTGATTTGTTGCCGTCAGAAGCTGAACTCGCTGTTCGTTATAATGTTTCGCGTAATACCCTGCGTAAGGCATTATCCTTGCTGGAAGGCGAAGGAATTATTCATAGGAAGCATGGTTCAGGAACATATATTCAAAAAAAGAATTTTGTTGCACACATTGATCACATGAACAGCTTCAGTGAAATTGCGCATAAAAGCGGCAAGGAGGCAGGAAGTCAGATTATGAAATTTGAAGTGCAGGATGCTTCTCCCCCTATTGCGACTGAGCTGAATTTAGTGACTGGTGAGCAGGTTTATTACATAAAGAGACTGCGATTCATTGAGGATAATGCAGCACAATTAGAAGAAACGTGGATGTCAGTGGCACGTTTTCCTGATTTAACCGTAGCACATATGCAAAAATCCAAATTTTCGTATATTGAGAACGAATGCGGGATCAAAATCATTGGCACCTTTGAAACTTTCTCCCCTACTTTTCCTACCCCAGAAATCGCCAGTATTTTACGGATCAGCCCACGGGATCCCATACTTAAAATTCAGACCCAGGCTGTGGACAGTAACTCTATTCCGCTGGATTATTCGTTACTTTACAGCAATATTTTCGAGTTCCAGGTAAAGTACTTTTTCCCGCGATAAAAGCAGACGCACAGAGTGCTGACATCACATTCTGTGCGTATGGTTTAGCCTCTAACCTTTACCGCTTTACGCCACCGCAAGCCAAATACATTGATATACAGCCCGGTCATAATGAGCACCGCCCCGAAAAATTGTAGACCCGTTAAGCGTTCATCCAACAATAGTGCCGCACTTGCCAGTCCTACTACGGGCACCAGTAACGATAACGGTGCAACCCGCCAGGTTTCATAGCGTCCCAGTAACATCCCCCAGATCCCATAACCAACAATTGTCGCCACAAACGCCAGATACATCAGAGACAAGATGGTGGTCATATCGATAGTAACCAGACTGTGAATCATGGTTGCGGAACCATCGAGAATCAGCGAGGCAACAAAGAAGGGAATGATTGGGATTAAAGCGCTCCAGATTACCAGCGACATCACCGCCGGACGCGTTGAGTGCGACATGATCTTTTTATTGAAGATGTTGCCACACGCCCAACTAAATGCTGCCGCCAGGGTCAACATAAAGCCGAGCATCGCCACATGCTGACCGTTCAGACTATCTTCGATTAACACCAGTACGCCAAAAATCGCTAAGGCGATCCCCGCCAATTGTTTGCCATGCAGTCGCTCACCGAAAGTAAACGCGCCAAGCACGATAGTAAAAAACGCCTGTGCCTGTAACACCAGCGAAGCCAGTCCAGCAGGCATACCGAAGTTAATGGCACAAAAAAGAAAAGCAAACTGCGCAAAACTGATGGTTAAGCCATACCCCAGCAGCAAATTCAGTGGTACTTTCGGTCGTGCGACAAAAAAGATAGCCGGAAAAGCAACCAGCATAAAGCGCAAACCGGCCAGCATCAGCGGTGGCATGTTATGAAGCCCCACTTTGATGACCACAAAATTTAGCCCCCATACGACCACTACCAGTAGCGCCAACACCCCATCTTTTCGCGACATTCTACCGCCTCTGAATTTCATCTTTTGTAAGCAATCAACTTAGCTGAATTTACTTTTCTTTAACAGTTGATTCGTTAGTCGCCGATTACGACGGCATTAATGCGCAAATAAGTCGCTATACTTCGGTTTTTTGCCATGCTATTTCTTTACATCTCTAAAACAAAACATAACGAAACGCACTGCCGGACAGACAAATGAACTTATCCCTACGACGCTCTACCAGCGCCCTTCTTGCCTCGTCGTTGTTATTAACCATTGGACGCGGCGCTACGCTGCCGTTTATGACCATTTACTTGAGTCGCCAGTACAGCCTGAGTGTCGATCTAATCGGTTATGCGATGACAATTGCGCTCACTATTGGCGTCGTTTTTAGCCTCGGTTTTGGTATCCTGGCGGATAAGTTCGACAAGAAACGCTATATGTTACTGGCAATTACCGCCTTCGCCTGCGGTTTTATTGCCATTCCTTTAGTGAATAACGTGACGCTGGTGGTGCTCTTTTTTGCCCTTATTAACTGCGCCTATTCCGTTTTTGCTACTGTGTTGAAAGCCTGGTTTGCCGACAATCTTTCGTCCACCAGCAAAACGAAAATCTTCTCAATCAACTACACCATGCTAAACATTGGCTGGACCATCGGTCCGCCGCTCGGCACGTTGTTGGTGATGCAGAGCATCAATCTGCCCTTCTGGCTGGCAGCTATCTGTTCCGCGTTTCCCATGCTTTTCATTCAAATTTGGGTAAAGCGCAGCGAGAAAATCATCGCCACGGAAACAGGCAGTGTCTGGTCGCCGAAAGTTTTATTACAAGATAAAGCACTGTTGTGGTTTACCTGCTCTGGTTTTCTGGCTTCTTTTGTTAGCGGCGCATTTGCTTCATGCATTTCACAATATGTGATGGTGATTGCTGATGGGGATTTTGCCGAAAAGGTGGTCGCGGTTGTTCTTCCGGTGAATGCTGCCATGGTGGTTACGTTGCAATATTCCGTGGGCCGCCGCCTTAACCCGGCTAACATCCGCGCGCTGATGACAGCAGGCACCCTCTGTTTCGTCATTGGGCTGGTCGGTTTTATTTTTTCCGGCAACAGCCTGCTATTGTGGGGTATGTCAGCTGCGGTATTTACTGTCGGTGAAATCATTTATGCGCCGGGCGAGTATATGTTGATTGACCATATTGCGCCGCCAGGAATGAAAGCCAGCTATTTTTCCGCCCAGTCACTGGGCTGGCTTGGCGCAGCAGTTAATCCATTAGTCAGCGGAGTGGTGCTCACGAACATGCCCCCTTCCACGTTGTTTATCATCCTGGCGATGGTAATCATTGCCGCGTGGGTGTTAATGCTGAAAGGCATTCGTGCAAAATCCTGGGGGCCGCCTGTGGCATGTTGATGGGCGTGCCTCACTGCCACGGCTTTACTCATTATTTTCCTGTTGCAAAGGCGTAGCCTTCATCTTCCCAGCCGGTGATCCCGCCGAGCATGATTTTAACTGGCCTTCCTAGCTGGGCCAGTTTGAGTGCCGCCCGGTCTGCTCCATTACAATGTGGTCCCGCGCAATACACCACAAACAGAGTATCTTTCGACCATTGAGCCATTCTCTCTGAGGTCATTTGCTTATGGGGCAAATGAATCGCGCCGGGAATATGTCTGCGGGCGAAGTTTTCTTCACACCCAACCACATGCAATAAAACGAAGTCATCACCAACGTACGCCAGAGAGTCATGAACATCGGCACAATCTGTTTCAAGACTCAGGCGTATGAGAAAATGCGCTTCGGCAATGTCCGGCGTCGCGGCTGTAAATTCAGTGACATAATGCATAGTGCTTTTTCCTATTGGTTTATTGTGTTAACAATAATGTAACCGACAAACCTTGCACTTACCGCCTCTCGATATGCCAGAAAAGCGCAAAATGATGACAATTTCACAACGCCCCCTGGTCGTTGTCTTGGCCTATGATGGGCTATGTACTTTTGAATTTGGCGTCGCAGTTGAAATATTCGGCCTTCCACGCCCGGAAATGGGTGATAACTGGTATCGGTTTGCTGTCGCTGCGGTAGAAGCCGGTGCGTTGCAAGCCACTGGTGGGATCCGGGTGGTTGCGGATGGAGGGCTGGAGTTACTTGCCGACGCCGATATGATTATTATTCCCGGTTGGCGTGGAGTAGATGAACCGGTGCCAGAGATGCTATGTGAAGCGTTACGCGAAACTCACCAGCGAGGAACTCGTCTGGTATCGATATGTTCTGGTGTATTTGTTCTTGCCGCCGCAGGCCTACTTCACCAGCGTAAAGCGACCACCCACTGGCGCTACACTGAACAACTCCAACATCGTTACCCTTCTATTCATGTATGTGACAATGTTTTATATCAGGATGAAGGACAAGTCATGACTTCCGCAGGGAGTGCTGCAGGGATCAATCTGTGCTTACATATCGTGCGTAAAGATTATGGTCACGAAATTGCAAACAATGTCGCCCAACGGCTAGTCATCCAGCCGCATCGCCACGGAGAACAACCACAAAACATGACGCGTCCGATGGCTTCGTCGCGAGAAAGCCAGACGTTTGGCGCATTATTCGACTTTTTACAGCAAAATCTGGCGCAAACGCATACCGTTGCCTCTCTTGCCGGGCGAGTGAACATGAGCCAACGCACTTTTTTAAGACGTTTTGCCGCCTTAACGGGTATGACACCTGCCCGCTGGCTGCTTAATGAGCGGTTAATTCGCGTGCAGGATTATCTGCAAAATTCGGCTTTCAGCATCGATAAAATTGCCGAGCTGACGGGGTTTGGCAATTCAGCCTTACTAAGGCATCATTTTCTGCAGCGTTTTTTATTATCTCCTTCGCAATACAGAAAAAACAGCCGTCCTCCTTCACATTAATCACCTAATTCAGTCTTCGTTTAGGTTACCTCTGCTAATATCTTTCTCATTGAGATGAAAATTAAGGTAAGCGAGGAAACACACCACACCATAAACGGAGGCAAATAATGCTGGGTAATATGAATGTTTTTATGGCCGTACTGGGAATAATTTTATTTTCTGGTTTTCTGGCCGCGTATTTCAGCCACAAATGGGATGACTAATGAACGGAGATAATCCCTCACCTAACCGGCCCCTTGTTACAGTTGTGTACAAGGGGCCTGATTTTTATGACGGCGAAAAAAAACCGCCAGTAAACCGGCGGTGAATGCTTGCATGGATAGATTTGTGTTTTGCTTTTACGCTAACAGGCATTTTCCTGCACTGATAACGGATCGTTGACACAGTAGCATCAGTTTTCTCAATGAATGTTAAACGGAGCTTAAACTCGGTTAATCACGTTTTGTTCGTCAATAAACATACAGCGATTTCTTCCGGTTTGCTTACCCTCATACATTGCCCGGTCCGCTCTTCCAATGACCACATCCAGAGGCTCTTCAGGAAATGCGCGACTCACACCTGCAGTCACGGTAATGTTGATATGCCCTTCAGAATGTGTGATGGCATGGTTATCGACTAACTGGCAAATTCTGACACCTGCACGACATGCTTCTTCATCATTAGCCGCTTTGACAATAATGATAAATTCTTCGCCACCGTAGCGATAAACCGTTTCGTAATCACGCGTCCAACTGGCTAAGTAAGTTGCCAGGGTGCGTAATACTACATCGCCGATTAAATGCCCGTAGGTATCATTAACCAATTTAAATCGGTCAATATCCAACAACATTAAATAAAGATTCAGAGGCTCAGCGTTGCGTAACTGATGATCAAAGGATTCATCAAGAACCCGACGACCCGGCAATCCCGTCAAAACATCCATATTGCTACGGATCGTCAGCAAATAAATTTTGTAATCGGTTAATGCCGCAGTAAAAGAAAGCAACCCCTCCTGAAAGGCGTCGAAATGCGCGTCCTGCCAGTGATTTTCAACAATAGCCAGCATTAATTCCCGACCACAGTTATGCATATGTTGATGGGCAGAATCCATTAGCCGAACATAAGGTAATTCATCGTTATCGAGTGGTCCCAGATGATCAATCCACCGACCAAACTGGCACAGTCCATAAGAATGGTTATCCGTTATTTCTGGCTTACTGGCATCTCTCGCGACTACGCTGCGAAACATACTTACCAGCCACTGGTAGTGGGCATCGATAGCCTTATTGAGATTTAACAAGATGGCATCAATTTCCGTTGTCTTCTTGATCATTGCCACTCCTTTTTCACAGTTCCTTGTGCGCGCTATTCTAACGAGAGAAAAGCAAAATTACGTCAATATTTTCATAGAAATCCGAAGTTATGAGTCATCTCTGAGATAACATTGTGATTTAAAACAAAATCAGCGGATAAAAAAGTGTTTAATTCTGTAAATTAAGCCTGCATTATCGCAATTAAAAGGATGACAAATAGCATAACCCAATAACCTAATGGCCCAGTAGTTCAGGCCATCAGGCTAATTTATTTTTATTTCTGCAAATGAGTGACCCGAACGACGGCCGGAGCGCTTTTCTTATCCAGACTTCCGCTAATGTTGATCATCTGGTCCGGCTGAACTTCTCGTCCATCAAAGACTGCCGCAGGAATAACGACATTAATTTCACCGCTCTTATCGCGAAAAACGTAACGGTCCTCTCCTTTGTGAGAAATCAAATTACCGCGTAGTGAAACCGAAGCGCCATCGTGCATGGTTTTTGCGAAATCAACGGTCATTTTTTTTGCATCATCGGTTCCGCGATAGCCATCTTCTATTGCATGAGGCGGCGGTGGCGCTGCATCCTGTTTTAATCCGCCCTGGTCATCTGCCAACGCATAAGGCATGACAAGAAAACTTGCTAATACAATGGCCTGAAATTTCATACTGACTCCTTAATTGCGTTTGGTTTGACTTATTAAGTCTGGTTGCTATTTTTATAATTGCCAAATAAGAATACTGCCAATTGTTATAAGGCATTTAAAATCAGCCAACTAGCTGTCAAATATTCAGAGAATTTCACTCACTAAAGTAAGAAGAAGATTAAAGAGTCTTAAACATATTTCAGAACAATCAGATTTATAAATTTGAAAATTATTATAACGAAAGAGTATACAAAAAAAGTAATTTTGCTGGCGACTGCGAAACGGCATTCGCATTAGCGGTGAAGTTTGCCCTCGCCCAGCTGCTGCAATTACTGCTATAACGAGGCTGGTCTGGCGATAAATCCAGGCCAGCCACTGGTGGTGTTTATACGTTCAAGCCACGATGTTGCAGCATTGGCATAATCTGAGGTGCCTTACCGCGCCATTGTCGATAAAGGCGTTCCAGATCTTCGCTGTTACCTCTGGAAAGGATCGCCTCGCGAAAACGCAGCCCATTTTCACGCGTTAATCCGCCCTGCTCAACAAACCACTGATAACCATCATCGGCCAACATTTGCGTCCACAGATAAGCGTAATAACCCGCGGCATATCCGCCACCAAAAATATGGGCGAAATAACTGCTGCGATAGCGTGGCGGTATAGCAGGAAGATCCATATTTTCCGCCACCAGCGCCCGCAATTCAAAATCATCGACATCCTGCATTGCTTCGTTTTCTTCCAGGCAATGCCAGCGCATATCGAGAAGTGCGGCGCTAAGCAGTTCGCTCATCTCATACCCTTTGTTGAACAGGCTGGCATTACGCATTTTCTGTTGCAGTTCGTCAGGCATTGCTGCCCCGCTCTGATAATGCCGGGCGTAGCGAGCGAATACCTGCGGATGCGTTGCCCAGTGTTCGTTGATTTGCGACGGAAATTCGACAAAATCACGCGGCGTGTTGGTGCCGGAAAGCGTGGCATAACGCTGGCGGGCAAAGAGGCCGTGTAGCGTATGACCAAATTCATGGAATAAGGTTATGACATCATCCCAGAGTAACAACGCAGGCTCACCGGCAGCGGGTTTCTGATAATTGCAGACGTTATAAATTACCGGATGCGTTTCATTCAGCGTTGATTGCTCAACAAAATTGCCCATCCATGCACCGCCGCTTTTTGAATCACGGGCGAAGAAATCACCGTAAAATAACGCCAGCCCCACGCCATTATGATCAAAAATTTCCCACACACGAACGTCAGGATGGTAGACAGGAATATCAAAACGTTCGACAAACTTAATACCGAAGAGCTGATTCGCAGTCCAGAATACGCCTTCATTCAACACCGTGTTTAATTCGAAATAAGGCTTGAGCTGCGCTTCATCGAGATCGAATTTCTCACGTCTTACCTGCTCGGCATAAAATGCCCAGTCCCACGGCTGCGCGCTAAACCCGCCCTGCTGCTTATCGATAACCGCCTGTATGGAGGCTAATTCATCGCTCGCACGTTGACGCGCCGCTGGAACAATTTCCCGCATAAAGTTGAGTGCTGCTTCTGGCGTTTTTGCCATCTGATCGGCGATTTTCCATGCGGCATAATGAGGAAAACCAAGTAATGTTGCCTGTTGTGCACGGATCTCCACCAGACGTTGAATGATAGCGCGGGTATCATTGGCATCATTTTTTTCCGCTCGCGTCCAGCCCGCAGTGAACAGTTTTTCACGCGTCGCGCGATCGCGCAGTTCAGCAAGCGCTGGTTGCTGGGTGGTATTCAGCAACGGAATCAGCCATTTGTTATCCAGACCTTTCTCGCGAGCCGCCTCTGCCGCCAGCGCAATCTCTTGCTCACTCATTCCTGCCAGCTGCGCGAAATCGTTCACAACCAGACCGCCGGATTTATTTGCTGCCAGTAACCGCTGGTTAAACTGGCTGGTCAGGGTCGCAACTTCTGTATTCAGTACTTTTAATTTTGCTTTATCAGCTTGTGCAAGTTTGGCTCCGGCAAGGACAAAACGTTGATGAATGACCTCCACCAGGCGGATGGATTCACTATCAAGTCCCAGGGATTCACGGCGTTGCCAGACAGCCTCTACCCGCGCGAATAATTCACCGTTCAGATAGATATCATTAGCCAGTTCCGCCAGTTCAGCGGAAAACTGTTCATCAAGACGCTGTAATTCATCATTAGTATGCGCCGCAGTCATCGCAAAAAAGACGCTGGTAACGCGGGTAAGTAATTCTCCGCTTTGTTCCAGTGCCAGAATAGTATTGTTGAAATCAGGTGTTTGCGGGTTAAGCGCGATGGCAGCAATTTCTGCCCGCTTTTGCTGCATTCCCTCATCGAATGCCGGGCGATAGTGATGATTGGCAATTTGATCAAAATGGGGAGCCAGATACGGCAGTGTGCTTTGCACAAGGAAAGGATTCATTGTTGTCATTTTCTTCTCCTGAACGCGAGGTGTTCCATAGCGTAGGCTTACTGATAACGGAGTGCAATCTTGCAAACCAGTATTACCCGCTCTTAAGCATCACGTGCTATGTTATTGACACACAAAAGCGTTGAGGAACAGTGAGATGATCGTTTTAGTAACTGGAGCAACGGCAGGTTTTGGTGAATGCATTACTCGTCGTTTTATTCAACAAGGGCATAAAGTTATCGCCACTGGCCGTCGCCAGGAGCGGTTGCAGGAGTTAAAAGACGAACTGGGAGATAATCTTTATATCGCCCAACTGGACGTTCGCAACCGCGCCGCTATTGAAGAGATGCTGGCATCGCTTCCTGCCGAGTGGAGCAATATTGATATCCTGGTAAATAATGCCGGCCTGGCGTTGGGCATGGAGCCTGCGCATAAAGCCAGCGTTGAAGACTGGGAAACGATGATTGATACCAACAATAAAGGCCTGGTATATATGACGCGCGCCGTCTTACCGGGTATGGTTGAACGTAATCATGGTCATATTATTAACATTGGCTCAACGGCAGGTAGCTGGCCGTATGCCGGTGGTAACGTTTACGGTGCGACGAAAGCGTTTGTTCGTCAGTTTAGCCTGAATCTGCGTACGGACCTGCATGGTACGGCGGTGCGCGTCACCGACATCGAACCGGGTCTGGTGGGTGGCACCGAGTTTTCCAATGTCCGCTTTAAAGGCGATGACGGTAAAGCGGAAAAAACCTATCAAAATACCGTTGCATTGACGCCAGAAGATGTCAGCGAAGCCGTCTGGTGGGTGTCAACGCTGCCTGCTCACGTCAATATCAATACCCTGGAAATGATGCCGGTTACCCAAAGCTATGCCGGACTGAATGTCCACCGTCAGTAATTTTTATACCCGGCGTAACTGCCGGGTTATTGCTTGTCACAAAAAAGTGGTAGACTCATGCAGTTAACTCACTCACAAGCAAGAACGAATGACCGTCGAAACGCAACTTAATCCCACACAGCCTGTCAATCAGCAGATTTATCGTATTCTTCGTCGCGACATTGTCCATTGCCTGATTGCACCAGGCACACCGTTGTCGGAAAAAGAAGTTTCTGTTCGTTTCAATGTGTCACGCCAGCCGGTTCGTGAAGCCTTTATTAAACTGGCGGAAAACGGCCTGATTCAAATTCGTCCGCAGCGTGGCAGCTACGTCAACAAAATTTCCATGGCCCAGGTGCGCAACGGCAGTTTTATCCGTCAGGCCATTGAGTGCGCGGTGGCGCGTCGGGCGGCGAGCATGATTACCGAAAGCCAGTGCTACCAACTGGAACAAAATCTTCACCAGCAACGCATTGCCATTGAGCGCAAGCAACTGGATGATTTTTTTGAACTTGATGACAACTTCCATCAACTCCTGACCCAGATTGCCGACTGTCAACTGGCGTGGGATACCATTGAGAACCTGAAAGCGACCGTTGATCGCGTGCGCTATATGAGTTTCGACCACGTTTCTCCACCAGAAATGCTGTTACGCCAGCATCTTGAGATTTTCTCTGCCCTGCAAAAACGTGATGGCGATGCGGTAGAACGTGCAATGACGCACCATTTGCAGGAAATCAGCGAATCCGTGCGCCAGATCCGCCAGGAAAACAGCGACTGGTTTAGCGAAGAGTAATTCATTTCCTCTCATCCCATCCGGGGTGAGAGTTTTTCCCTCCGTCATATGGCTCATGCATGCATCAAAAAAGATGTGAGCTTGATCAAAAACAAAAAATATTTCACTCGACAGGAGTATTTATATTGCGCCCGTTACGTGGGCTTCGACTGTAAATCAGAAAGGAGAAAACACCTATGACGACCTACGATCGTAACCGTAACGCAATCACCACTGGCAGCCGTGTTATGGTTAGCGGCACCGGTCACACTGGCAAGATCCTGTCGATTGATACTGAAGGTCTGACCGCTGAGCAAATCCGCCGCGGAAAAACCGTAGTTGTTGAAGGTTGTGAAGAGAAACTGGCACCTCTGGACCTGATTCGTCTCGGCATGAACTAAGCGTGTGAATGCCGCCGATGGCGGCATTGCTTTTTTTACTTCACGGAATATTTCGCCACGGTCGCTTTTGCACCATGCGCTAATAAAGACAAGTACGCTTCCGTCACTTTTGCAGTAAACAAGCTATTGTCTGGCAAATCATCACCAAAGATCGCCTTAATCGCCAGCAATGACTGGACGCGCGCTTTCCCTTCGGCACTACTTTGTACAGCCTTCTGAATAACAGGTAACAGTGGGTCACTGATTTCTATCGGATTTCCCTGTTCATCAACACCACCGACATAACGCATCCAACCTGCGACGCCCAGCGCCAGCAGATCGAACTTGCTGTCATGCGCCAGATGCCAGCGAACAGAATCCAACATCCGCTGTGGCAATTTCTGGCTGCCATCCATCGCAATCTGCCAGGTTCGATGACGTAGCGCCGGGTTGCTATAGCGTTCAATTAATCGATTAGCGTAATCTTGCAAATCAACGCCCTGCACTTTCAACGTCGGCGCTTGTTCCTGCAACATCAAGGCATACGCTGCATGACGATAATGTTCATCTTCCATGCAGTCATTAATGTGCTGATATCCGGCAAGATAACCCAGATACGCCAGGAATGAATGACTGCCGTTGAGCATGCGCAACTTCATCTCTTCATAAGGCAGCACATCACTAACCAGTTCGGCTCCCGCTTTTTCCCATTCCGGACGTCCGGCAACAAAGTTATCTTCTATTACCCACTGGCGGAAAGGTTCACAGGCAACGCCAGCAGGATCGCGCACACCGGTAAGTTGTTCGATTTTCGCCAGCGTATCCTCTGTCACTGCGGGCACAATACGGTCCACCATTGTTGATGGGAAAGTCACGTTTTCTTCGATCCATTGTGCCAGTTTTACATCAACAGCTTGCGCGTAGGAAGTGACAACGTCACGCATAACATGACCGTTTTCTGGCATGTTGTCACATGACATGACGGTAAATGCGGGAAGTCCTGCCGCTTTACGGCGAGCCAGCGCCTCGACAATCACCCCTGTTGCAGTTTTCGGCTGGTGGGGATTTTGTACGTCGGCAACGACCATCGGGTGATCAAGCATTAACTGTCCGGTCGCCGGAGAGTGGAAATACCCTTTTTCGGTGATTGTCAAAGAGACAATCGCGATTTGCGGTTCACACATCGCAGCCAGCACGGTTTCTAAGCCATCTATTTGTATGTGCAAGGCTTTTTTAACGACGCCAACGACGCGAGCCGTCCACGCATCGGCCGACATTTCCGCAACGGTATAAAGATTATCTTGCTGTTGTAAATCGGCAATTTGCTGTTCGCCGCCGATTAAATTGACCTCATAATATCCCCAGTCACTGAAATGTTCCGTAGCAAGAATATCGGCATACACGCCCTGATGCGCACGGTGAAATGCACCAAAGCCTAAATGAACAATTCTTGGGGCCAGGTTATTACGATCATAAACAGGGAGCGTCGCTTTTGCTGATAACAAATTATTTCCCATAACAATTCCTTAAATTTAAATATGGCAAGCTGCATGTTTTGTTATATGAATAAAAAATCCCCTCTCCGGTAAGAGAAGGGATGGAGGATTTACAGACTTCTTGAAGGTTGCGCAGCTGTTACAACACGCGGTTGATCTTCCGCGGCATCTTCCAGTGCACTTAAATCACGGTCTTTCACTTCTGGCATTTTCAGCGCAGAGATTAAACCAATCACTGAATATGCCATGATCATAATGGCGATCGGATACCAGGATTCCGTCATGGTGCAGAAAATACCCGCCAGGATAGGACCAAAACCGGAAGCGATAAGACCACCAATTTCTTTAGAAATAGCCATCCGGGTAAAGCGGTTTTTACAGCCGAACATTTCTGCCATGGTAATGTTTTCCAGAGCAAATAATCCCAGCACCGCACAGTTATGAATCACAATCAGTGCAACCATAATGGTGCTCGGGGCATAGCTTTTATCTACGATGATAGAAAGCATTGGCCACGCCAGCACAATCGCAGAGGTATTCATAATAATATACGGGATCCGGCGACCAATTTTATCGGATAACCAACCAAGGAACGGAATGGTCATAAAGCCGAGAATCGAACTGATCATCAATGCATCTGTTGGAATTGCTTTGTTAAACAATAACGTCTGCACTAAATAGCCTGCGAGGAAAGTCTGAATTAAACCGGAGTTACCAGCCTGACCAAAACGCAGCCCTGTTGCCAGCCAGAAGGATTTGCTCTGGAACATGCTACCAGCAGGTGCAGGTTTTGCTGTCGGTTGGTTGCTGTCGTTAACCTTCTCAAAGACCGGGCTTTCTTTCAGATTCATACGCAACCAGATAGCAAAGACCATCACGACAACGCTCGCCAGGAACGGTATACGCCATCCCCACGCCAGCAATTCCTCTTTACTGAGAATGAAGAACATAAAGGCCCAGATTGCCGTTGCGCTCAAGGTTCCGCAGTTAGTCCCCATAGCAACAAATGAGGAGATAATTCCGCGCTTACCTTTTGGTGCATATTCCGCCAGCATCGTGCCGGCACCGGAAATTTCCGCGCCTGCCCCCAGCCCCTGAATAATACGCAGCGTCACCAGCAAAATTGGCGCAAACACACCAATTTGTGCATAGGTCGGCAGCACACCAATTAAGGTGGTACAGATCCCCATCATAGTGATGGTAATAAAGAGCACTTTTTTACGCCCGATTCTGTCGCCCATTTTGCCGAAAATAAATGCTCCGACAATACGCGCCACATAACCTGCACCGTAGGTTCCCATTGCCAGAATTAACGCCATTGCCGTTGATGATTCAGGAAAAAATATTTCATGAAACACTAACGCTGCGCCGAGCGAATATAACTGGAAATCCATAATTCACAGGTGTTTTTTCCCATCCTGTGGTTTCCTTGGCGTTTTCTAGGTTTTTTCAGATAGTTGCATTTTTTAAAAAGCATCCTAAGTTCGATCTCAGTGTCTATCTGGGGCCTATTTCTGTCCCATATATGCCCCAAAAAAACTCCCCAACAGATAAGTAGTTTTTTCATGGATTTATGCGTAAAATCAAGAACGGCTGGAAATCATTCAATACTCACACTATCGAAAAATTTACCAGCCAACCGCAGCACGTTCTTGCATAAGGCGTGTCTGCGGTTTTTCAACTATTCAGATACATCACTCCCATCACATTCATTCCTCCGCATCAAAGGCATATAGGCTATATCACCTTGATATTTTTCTTTTTCAGATAAAAACTGTTATCTATGTATACTTTTAAACCCAATCCGTGTAGAGTCTCTGCATAAGATAGTTTGCAGTTGCCGCTTCAGCTTGCGCCATAAACCGCCTGATTTTTGCTGCCACCTGTTAGCATTCCTGTATACCTGAAACGACAATGTTTATCTACGAACTTTAAGAACACCCAAGATAAAAATTGTCAACTATATCATATATAACACATTACTAATTCGAGGCTATATGAACAGCATACTGATAATCACATCTCTCCTTATCATATTCAGCATTTTTAGTCATGCCCTAATAAAATTAGGGATTGGCATATCCAATAACCCAGACAAAACCGATGTATAAGTCAACATATCCTGAATCAGACATACAATATCGCAATGAAAATCAATAATATTTTAAGGAATATCTTCATGAAATCAAAAGACACCCTAAAGTGGTTCCCTGCGCAGCTTCCTGAAGTAAGAATTATCCTAGGGGATGCTGTAGTGGAAGTAGCAAAACAGGGAAGACCTATCAATACCAGAACATTGCTTGATTACATTGAAGGAAACATAAAGAAAAAATCATGGCTGGATAACAAAGAATTATTACAAACAGCGATATCAGTTCTTAAAGACAACCAAAATTTAAATGGTAAAATGTAATATAATAAACTTACTTTTTTATCATTTTTCCACTTTAACAACATTTTGCTCCACTTTTCCACGACCAAACAACTTGAAATCTGGTTAAAATAACACGCAACACTATTCTTCTTCCTTGAGTCCGCCCGGAACTCGAAAAACAAACCGAGTTAAAGCCATTTTTCACAAAATCGATTTTGGGTCTCACCAAAATTACGGGGTTGCATACGCATTCGTTTATTTTCGAACGTGTACATACAAATATGCACAAAAATAATCATAATTATTTTCTGAGATGCATTATGATATGAACACCAATTTCGTATAGAGTCTCACTATGTCTCGAATTTTTGCTTACTGTCGGATATCAACGCTGGATCAGACCACCGAAAATCAACGCCGGGAAATCGAAAGTGCAGGTTTTAAAATCAAACCTCAGCAAATAATCGAAGAACACATTAGCGGCTCAGCAGCAACCAGTGAGCGTCCTGGTTTTAACCGGTTGCTTGCTCGCCTGAAATGTGGTGATCAATTGATTGTGACAAAACTGGATCGCCTTGGTTGTAATGCAATGGATATCAGGAAAACAGTGGAACAACTGACCGAAACAGGTATCAGAGTGCATTGCTTAGCATTGGGTGGCATTGACCTGACCAGTCCAACAGGAAAAATGATGATGCAAGTAATTTCAGCAGTCGCTGAATTTGAACGAGACCTTTTACTTGAACGCACTCATTCCGGGATAGTAAGAGCCCGCGGCGCAGGGAAACGTTTTGGTCGACCACCTGTGTTAAATGAAGAACAGAAACAGGTGGTATTCGAACGAATTAAGTCAGGTGTAAGTATAAGTGCCATTGCCCGGGAATTCAAAACCTCGCGGCAAACCATTTTAAGAGCCAAAGCAAAACTTCAGACACCTGACATATAAAAAATAATCTCGGTGTGAGATGCTTTACGTCTTCCAAGCCCCCTTCCTTGCCGTAAATGGAAAGATACATCTAATTATAGAATTTATATGTTTTACCCTACGGCAGTGCTGGCCATTCAATATCCGGTACTACTGATGTATTAACACGGTTCAGCAACACCCGATACTTTTTCCAGACTTCCAGCAACGAAGTTTCTTCCTCCGTTGCGATTTCCAGCTCAACAACAGTCTGAACGTACCGGGAACAGCCTCCTTCAGGGCTTGAAGGATATCAATGTTCGCTTCCTGTTAACTGCCGGACAAGTGCAACCAGTTCGCTTACCTGATTTTCCAGAGTGGTGATCCGGGTGCCTGCTGTTGCCAGATTTTCACGTAGCGTTGTGTTTTCCTCTTCCAGCGCAGTAACGCGATCATCTGTTTCACGGGCGACCTGAACAAGTAACCCCGTCACGGCGGCGTAGTCAACATTAAGATAGCGAGTTTCTTCGCGTAGCTCGTTGCCGTCAACGGTCGGACCTTGCAACTCTTCACCATAATGAGTAAACGATCCCACAGCTTCAGGTATCGCCTCCATTACTTCCTGTGCAATAACGCCAGCATAAGGCATTCCGTTTTCCTTGAGCGTGTAGGTGTACCCGTTCATTTTACGGATTGCTTTCGTAGCGTCGCTGATAACGCGAATATCGTCTTTAAGGTCGCGGTCTGATGACTGATTCAGCGTTGTGCAATTAATAGCGCCATTTACATCAAACAACTGGCCTGCTGACGTTTTTTGCGCATAAAACAGATACGCAGCAGACGTTCCAACCTCAAAAACGTTTTGTCGAGTACTGGAACCCCACACCCTGACAGAAAACGGTAGTTCTGCATTACCTGAGTTCTGTAAAACAAAACGATTTCCAGTCCCTGTTTGTTTTGTAAGAGTTAAATCAACAGTTGAGTTAACCTCATCCTTGTTGATAGTGAGCGCCTGCGCTTTAGCCCCGTTAACAGCACCTGTTTTGAGTTGAACCGCGCCGTCATTACCATTTAACAGTATCTCAGCTCCGCTAAAGAAATTTTTTAGCGACAGCATCTTACTTACGCCGACTGATGAACCCAACGCCCACGCGAGAGAATTACCGGTGCTATCAAACCCACGTACAAAGCAATCCATTTTGCTATAGTCTGACGTGCTTCCAAGGACATCAATTCGCCCTCCGCCAGATTTTACCGGGTTAGATGTGGTTAATGACCTGACAGCAAGATCGGTAGATGAATTGAGATCGTCTACTGTTAGTAATTTCTTCCATTCCTGCGTCGTTCCATTTTCAATTGTTCTTCCCCAAAAACCGGAATTGCGGCCTCCGAACTGCACAGCATAATTTTTACTAAATTGAACATGAATGCCGCCAAGAACCATAGAACCTGCCGGGCCGTTTGTACTGCCTGCAATTGGTATAAATTTATTAATGTTATCAGTATGCTGCGTGTTCCAGTCTCGTCCTGTTTTTGTAAGCAGTCCTAATGTCGTGTCGAGCGCTTCGGTTAAAGTAAGGTTTTTAAATTTAACTGCGCTACTTTCGCCAAGACTTAAGTTGTTTCGCGCATCTTCTACTGTTGTCGCACCTGTACCTCCTTGCCCAACAGCTAATGGCAACCAGCCAGTGCCATTATGACAACCCCACAAACCAGATTTGGAAACCTGTAAGCGTGGTGCGCCTGAAGAATACGTAGAATATACGTAAGTTGTTTCTTTTCCCTCTTCAACCCTTTCTGTTGATACATCTCTCTTCCATTCAGACCAGGTACCGCTTCCTCCTTCATATATTCGTCTATAAGTAATTCCCGGATTATTATAAGGGTAGTACACCTGAACGCAGGAAGAAGCAGTGTTGGCTCTCGTTTGGAGCACTATTAAAGCGCCCGCCAGACCGATTGGGTAATTTAATTCTTCTGTTGCGTAAGCGCTCGTTGGTTGTTGATAGAAACCAGAATATTCACCGGTAAGGGTGTTTAGGTCAGTATTAGCAAGGCCAGCTTTTTGCTCATACATTACCCGCAAGTTCGCACGTGCTTGCTCGATAGTTCTTCCACCAGTACCGCCCTGGGCTAAACCTAACGGAGACCATTGTCCAGAAGAAGAATCATAAACTCCCCAACTCCCGTTAGTATGGATTTCAAAGAAACGATCACCAGTTGGACCATACATACGAGTTGTTGATTCATTTTGACCAAAGCGGCTTAATTCATCTCTGCGGGTATGACGTATCCATTGCGGGCCAGAACTTTGGCTGTAAATGTACGAATACAATGATTTTGTATCTGAACCAACAAATAGACCGGAATATCTTTTTGTTGACACTTCTGATCTAACTATATAACCAGAAATAAGATTATCACCGGCACTAGACGCTACTGATGGATAACCTTTCGCTGAGATGTAAATCCTGACAAATCCAATATAACCTGATGGCTCAACAGAGATATCAGTGCAGGTCATGGCAACTTCACCAAGACCGATATTATCGCCAACAATTACTTGCGCCTGGTTGCGATAATTAAGTGCGTCCGCCGCAGATTTCGCCGCGTTTGTTTCACTGGATTTAGCATTAGTTTCGCTGGCTTTAGCGTTGGTTTCGCTGCTCTTTGCTGCTGCCTCGCTATTTTTCGCGTTGGTTTCTGATTTTTTGGCTGCTGTCGCGGAGTTTGCCGATGCAGTTTGTGAGTCTGCTGCCGCCTGTGCGCTGTTATCCGCATTCGTCTCAGACGTTTTTGCGGCCTTCGCGGAATTTCCTGCCGCCGTTGCCGAGGAAGCTGCACTACTGGCACTTGATGATGCGTTCGTTTCTGATGATTTCGCTGCCTCTTTTGAGGCCGACGCATCCCGGGCTGAGGTGGCAGCTTCTGACGCTTTCGTGGTCGCGGTGGATGCAGAAGTGGCTGCTGATTGTTGTGACGCTGCCGCATTCGTTTCTGACGTTTTCGCCGCACCGGCACTGGTAGCCGCCGCGCTTTTTGAGGACTCTGCAGCGGCAGCACTTTTTGAGGCTTCAGTGGCCTTTGTTGATGCCGTTCCTGCGCTGGAAGACGCTGACTGAGCCGACGAAGCGGCCTGTCCGGCTGACGTGCTGGCTGCACGTGCTGAATCTGCAGCATCAGTCGCATGGGTTGCCGCCTCACGGGCTGATGTGCTGGCATCGCTGGCTGATTTCTTCGCGGCTGCCGTGTTCTGTGCCACCGCGGACGCGTTACGCGCCACCTCTTCCACCATCAGTTCAAAACGGCGCAGAGCCTCCGGACGGGCATCATCCTCCGTCATGGCACCGAGAAAATCATTCAGCGTACCGGGTCGGGAATCTTCATACACGGTGATGGTCCCGGCATGTGACGGCGGGAATCCTTCCACCAACAGAATAACGCTGTACTGACCGTACTCAACGTCCATGCTGTAACGCCCGGCTTCATCCGGATTTTCTGAGGCCACCGTGTTCACCACCACCGTGGTGCTGTTACGTTTTGCTTTCAGCTGGATTGTACAGTTCTGTACCGGTTTACCTGCACCGTCTTTCAGTACACCTGAAATCTTTACTGCCATATTCACCCCACAAAAAAGCCCGCCTGAACCGGCGGGCTGTCATAACACTGTGTTACCTGGCTAATCAGAATTTATAACCGACACCCACGATGAAACCGTCAGTGCGCCAGTCACCACTGCCGGAGCCTTCATAAGCAATATCAATGGCCACGGATTCGGTCGGGTTAAACTGCACGCCAGCCCCCCACGCCAGAGAGGTGTTACTGTGGCGAGCGTCATCACTTCCGGTCAGCACGTCGTGCGTTTTTCCCTTGTTGTCAGTTACGCGGAGATAATCCCCGGAAAAAGTCGACACACGGCTGTAAGCCACACCCGCCATCGCATACGCGCTGAACCATTCATTCACGCGCACAGACGGCCCCGCCATTACGCTGAACCAGCGGTTACGAACGGAATCTTCATGCCAGCGGGTATCGCTGTAACGGGTCAGCTGACGATTCTTGTCTCCTGCATAGCTGAATGACGTCACCATCCCCAGTGTGTCCGTAAACTCATAACGGTATTTCACGTTAATCCCGTTCAGATCATCACTGCCGGGAACGTTCGTCCGGGCATGAAGATATCCCGCGCTCAGCGTGGACTGATGTTCAGACGCCCATGCAGGCGCACCGGATACGGCCAGACAAATGGCTGCGGACAAAATGGCGGCATAAAGTTTACGCATAATTACCTCTCGCTTTTCTGCAATAAAAAAGGCGTCATTTCTGACGCCCGTTCTGGGTTATAAAATTCAGCTGATACTGATACCTGCTGTGGATTTTTTCATCACCACAACCAGCAGATCGCTGATACTGGTTGTTGGTGTCCAGTTATTCGCTCCTGATGAAGATACGGTGAATGTCAGTGTCAGCGTCCCCTGTCCGGCAGGCATATCTATAACGGAGGAAAATACGCCCTGAGCATCCGTCGTGGACTGATTAAAAATCTCCTGACCATTGAGGGTCACTCTTAACCGGCAGGTTGAATACCAGTATGACTGTTGGTTATTACTGTTGAAATTCTCATGCTTACCACCGCGGAATAACACTGGCGGTATCATGACCTGCCGGTCAAATTTCTGATCATCACTGATTCTTACCGTGATGGTGCCACTGGCATAACTGTTCGTGCGGGGGAAAGACTTGCTGACCGTTTTGACAATATCGCCTTCAATCTGATTGGCTGACAGTTTCCCCTTAATCTGACAGTTCTCATTAATCGTGACGTTGTTGAGCGTCCCGGAGTTCGCATTCACACTGCCACTGATATCCGCATTTTTAGCGGTCAGCTTTCCGTCCGGTGTCAGGGAAAAGGCCGGAGGATTGCCGCCGCTGGTAATGGTGGGGGCCGTCAGGCGCTTCAGGAACACGTCGTTCATGAATATCTGGTTGCCCTGCGCCACAAACATCGGCGTTTCATTCCCGTTTGCCGGGTCAATAAACGCGATACGATTGGCGGCAACCAGAAACTGGCTCAGTTTGCCTTCCTCCGTGTCCTCCATGCTGAGGCCAATACCCGCGACATAATGTTTGCCGTCTTTGGTCTGCTCAATTTTGACGCCCCACATGGCATTCCACTTATCGTTGGCGTCCTTCCACTCTTTCGAAAACTGCTCCAGTTTGCTGGCGTTATCCTCCGTCAGGTCGACTTTTTCCAGCAGCTCTTTACCGAGATGGGATTCGGTTATCAGGCCTTTGAAAAAATCCAGGTAACCTTCGGCATCATCGCTCGCCCGACCGACGGCCTCCACGAATGTCGATTTGCCGACTGTGTTCACACTGCGAACGTAAAAATAATAATCATGGCCCGGCTTAATATTGATACTGGCGGCTATCCAGTACAGCGCCGTGCCAAGATAGCGGGCTGTGGTTTCAACCTGCCTGATATCGGTAATCCGCTTTTCCGAGAACCAGAACTCAAACTGTACCGTCGGGTCATAAACGGCAAGATGCGGCGTGGCGGTTATCTGAAAATAGCCCGGCGTCAGCTCAATCCGCGACGGCGCTGCCGGGGCGGCAATCCGGAACGATACCGACGCCGGATCGCCCTGCTGTCCCCACGCATTTACCGCCCGGACTGTCAGCGTGTACCGCCCCAGCGCCAGTTGCGTGAAGCGGTATGTGGTTTCCGTCGTCCGGGCCGTGCTGACCAGCCGCTCACTGCCGTCATCCGCTGCCACGGTCAGGCGAAGCAGGAAGCTCACCCCCTTCACCACCTTCGGTGTGTCCCAGCGCGCCAGCACCTGATATTCCCCGCTGTCTGCGGTGACTTCTGCGGTCAGGTGCTGCACCGCTGGCGGCGTGACACCATTTACCGTGCCGCTCTGGTCGCCGTCAAAGTGCGCCCCGTTATCCACGATGGCCTCTTTTTCCGGTACATGCTGCACGGCGGTGATGGCATACGTGCCGTCGTCGTTCTCACGGATACTCACGCAGCGGAACAGGCGCTGGCGCAACGTCGGCAGCTTCAGCCCCCATACGCTGTATTCAGCAACGCCGTCAGGAACACGGCTCACTTTCACCTTCACGCCGTCGGTGACGGACTGAACCTCCACGCAGACCGGACTCCCCTGCCCGTCAACCAGGCTTATCAGCGTGGTGCCGGAGGATGGCAGCGTGATTTCACGGTCGAGCGTCAGCGTCCGGGTCTGGCTGTTCACAGCCAGCACGCGCCCGCCGATGCTGATCCCCGCATAGTCATCATCGCAGATTTCAATAACATCACCCGGCACATGGCGAAGCCCTTCGGCACCCACGCTGAAATCCACGGTCTGCGTCTCCAGCAGCTCCGTTTTAATCAGCCACAGCCCGGCGCGGTGTGCCTGCCCCCGGCTGGTACAGCCAAAGGCATCCATCTTCGTGACGTTACGACCGTAACGGGCAATGGCCTGCGTATCTTCAACAAGCTCTGTCGCCGTCTCCCAGCCGTTGTTCGGGTCAATCCAGTTCACCTCAACGGCATTATGGCGGTCCTTCAGGGCGCTGAAGCTGTAGCGGAACGGCGCGCCATCATCCGGCATCACCACATTACTGCGGTTATAGGTCCACACCTTATCTGATGGTCGGTCCTGCACGAACGTCAGCGTCTGCCCGTTCCATACCGGCATACAGCGCATCGCCGAGCAGAAATCACTGAGCACATCCCACGCCTTGCGCTGTGTGGTCAGGTACGCATTACAGGTGATGCGCGGCTCCGTGCCGCCAAAGCCGTCCGGCACCGACTGGTCGCAGTACTGGCCGATGACATACAGCGCCCATTTATCCACATCCGCCGCACCAAGACGTTTCCCCATGCCGTAGCGCGGATGGGTCAGCATATCCCACAGACACCAGGCCATGTTGTTGCTGTATGCCGGTTTAAACGTTCCGTCCCAGATACCGCTGTATTGCCGCGTCTGCGGGTTATAGTTCGACGGCACCTGCAGAATGCGCCCGCGCAGATGATAATTACGGCTCACCTGCTGGCTGCCGAACTGCTCCGAATCCACCTGTACGCCGACCAGTGCCGTGTTCGGGTAGCCCTGTTTCACATCGATGATTTCGGTGTATGACGACCAGAGCGTTTTGTTCTGCAGCTGGTCTGTGGTGCTGTCCGGCGTCATCCTGCGCATCCGGATATTGAACGGGCGCGGCGGCAGGTTACCCACCACCACCGAGGCCAGATACTGCGAGGTGGTTTTGCCCTTAATGGTGATGTCTTTTTCCGTCACCCAGCCACCATTACGCTGGATCTGAACCAGCAGGCGGACTTCCGACGGATTCCTGTCCCCCTTTGAGGTGGTTTCCACCAGTGCCTGCACGCCGAAGGTAAAACGCAGTCGGTCAATGTTTGCCGACGTGATGGTGCGGGTGATCGGCGTGTCGTATTTCACTTCCGTACCCAGCACCGTCTCGGAGCCGGAGGATTCAAACCCCTCCGGCGGTGTCTGCTCCTGCTCACCGGCCCGGAACACCACCGTGACGCCGGAGATATTGGTATTCCCCTCACTGTCCAGCACTGGCGTACTGTTCAGCAGCACGCTTTTTAATCCATCCACCGGACCTTCAACCGGCCCTTCGCTGATGGCATCGATCACACTCAGCAACTGCGTGGACTTCAGGTTGTCCTTCGCTTCGCGCGGAGTATGCCCCTTACTGCTGCCTTTACCCATTCCTCACGCTCCATAAACGACAAAACCGCCCGGAGGCGGTTTCACATAAACGTTTTTCATCAGCGACCAATCACCACAACCTGACCACCATCCCCTTCGTCTGCCGTGCTGATCTCCTGAGAAACCACGCGTGACCCCACGCGCATTTCCCCGTACAGAACAGGCAGAACATTGCCCTGGGCAACCATGTTATCCAGTGAGGAGAAATAGGTGTTCTGCTTACCGTTATCCGTTGTCTGTGTACGGGGAGTTCTGGCTTTCGGTGCCAGCATCTGCGCCACACCACCGAGCACCATACTGGCACCGAGAGAAAACAGGATGCCGGTCATACCACCGGCCCCAATGGCTGCCCCCCATGCTGCAAGGGTGGCTCCGGCGGTAAAGAATGATCCGGCAATGGCGGCAGCCCCCAGGACAATCTGGAATACGCCACCTGACTTGGCCCCGGCGACTCTGGGAACAATATGAATCACAGCGCCATCAGGCAGAGTCTCATGTAACTGCGCCGTTAACCCGGACGTGCTGACGTCCCGCCCGGCAATCCGTACCTGATACCAGCCGTCGCTCAGTTTCTGACGAAACGCCGGGAGCTGTGTGGCCAGTGCCCGGATGGCTTCAGCCCCCGTTTTCACACGAAGGTCGATGCGGCGACCAAATCGTTGTAAATCCCCGTAAAGGCAGATGCGCGCCATGCCCGGTGACGCCAGAGGGAGTGTGTGCGTCGCTGCCATTTGTCGGTGTACCTCTCTCGTTTGCTCAGTTGTTCAGGAATATGGTGCAGCAGCTCACCGTCACCACAGTAAATGGCGGCATGATTCGGCACCGATGAACCAAAACAGCACAGCAGCACATCGCCCGGCTGCGCCGCTGACAACGGCACCTGATACAGCCCTGTGGCCTCCAGATTATCCAGATAGAGATTCTGACCGTGACGCCACCAGTCATCCCCGCGATGAAAATCCGGCATCTCAATCCCCGCCAGATGATAAGCATCCCGGAACAGCGTGTAACAGTCCGTCACCCCGTGCTCAAAGCGCCGCCCGGTGAGATGCGGCACACAGCGGAACTTATGAATCGCCCCCCGGCAGACCAGCCACCACGGCAAATCACTCTGCACCTGCAGCCGCCGGTCAGCCTCACTCAGCCAGGGCAGACCACCGGGGTGGCTGTGGACCAGCGCCACAATCTCACCCTGCATTTCTGCCTGCAGCCAGTCCTCCGGAGCCATCCGGAAATAATCCTCCGGCTCACCGGAAATATTCACGCCGGGAAAATATCTTTCCCCCTCCGGCGTGCTTACCACGAAGCCGCACGACTCCGCTGGCGCACATCGCCGGGCGTGCGCCAGAATCGCTGATTCTGTCTGTGTCATGGGATTTACTGCGAAAGTTTGTTAATGGAAAGGAAGCCGCCAAAGTTGCCGACGTTATTGCGGAACTTACAACCGCTCAGGCATTTGCTGCATTTATCCTTCGTGATATCGGACGTTGGCTGGTCATATTCATCCGCGACTGCCGGACCGTGATAACCGCACTCATCACCGCGATAGGTCCAGATGCAGGTGTTGGCCAGCATGATACGTCCCGGAAAAACAGCACCGTCCGTTTCCGTCGGCGTGGACAGTACAAAAGAGGCACTCACCGCGCTCAGTTCGCTGCACTGCTCAATGCGCCAGCGGCTGATCACCTCCTGCTCCGGATCGGCGCCACTGTTTCCGTTGACGAAGTTCACCGCATCCAGAAAACGGGCGTAAACCTTACGCCGGACCACCGTTCCACCGACCAGACTCTGCAGATCTTCCGCCATCCCGGTGACCATACCGTACAGGTTAGAAACCGTCAGTGTGGGGCGCGTACTGGTGCCTTTGCCATTCAGTTCAAAACCACTCCCCTGAATGGGATACGGCTGATACTGTCGCCCCTGCCAGGTGACCGGCTCACCTTTTTCGTTCTGCTCATTACAGAAAAAATAACGTTCTCCACCGACCTCTGTCAGGTCGATTTCCCAGAGCACCACGCTGGCCGACTGCTCCGCACGGGTGCATTCATTCAGTGTTTCCTGCCGGATATCCGTAAGCGACTCGTCAGAACCGTATTGATATTTACTGAGAGCTCAGATCAACTTTC
>OLOP01000097.1_pt1 | contig 66955 bp, 52 predicted proteins | sample 1672381 | NCBI WGS metagenome assembly OLOP01 (sample SAMEA3136678, study PRJEB25190) | human gut metagenome | biome: human gut; feature: human-associated habitat; material: faeces | place: Austria | collected 2013 | reverse complement strand
ATTTGCATAGGATAGAGCATATTTTTAGAAGATGAAAGGGACACTCCTGTATGGGAGTGTCCCTTTTTGGAACACAGAATATGCAGGGGAGCATAGAGATATGAGTAAGAAATTTGATAAAAGAAAAAAAGTTGTCTATGATCTGATCTGTGATGATTTATATACACCGATGAAATTCAAGGAACTGGCAATGCTTCTTCGCGTGGCAAAAGAAGACAGAGATGAGTTAAGACAGATCCTGGAAGCGTTGGAGCAGGAAGGAAAGATATATCTTTCCAAGAGAGGAAAATACTGCAGGGGACATGCAAAGCGTCTGACCGGTGTGTTCCGGGCAAGTCTTAAGGGATTTGGCTTTGTAGTGCTGGACGAAGGAGATTCAGAGGATGTATTCATCGGTGCGGATGATACCTGTGGTGCATTTGACGGAGATCATGTTGAGATCGTACTTACAAAAGAACCGGAAGGAAGAAGCCGTGAAGGAAAGATCGTGAAGATCCTGGAGCGGGGGCTTTCAAAAGTAGTCGGACTTTACCGCATGAAGCCGGGAAAGAAGTTTGGGTTCGTGATTCCGGATAACCAGAGACTGGATCAGGACATATTTGTACCGATTGAAAAATCAAGAGGGGCAGTGGATGGACACAAAGTTGTAGTGGAGCTGACCTCTTATGGAGAGAATGGAAAGAAACCGGAAGGAAAGATCGTGGAGATCATCGGTCATCTGAATGATCCGGGAACAGATATCATGTCGATCGTAAAAGGGTATAACCTCCCGGTAGAATTTCCGGATAAAGTATTAAGACAGGCAGAGCGTGTTGCAAAACCGGTCAGCGAAGCTGACATGAATGGAAGAAAGGATCTGCGTGACTGGCAGATGGTCACGATTGACGGAGAAGATGCAAAGGATCTGGATGATGCGGTATCCCTTGTAAAAGAGGGAGAAAATTATATTCTGGGCGTGCATATTGCAGATGTGACGAATTATGTGCAGGAGAACAGTGCACTTGACAGAGAGGCACTGGAAAGGGGTACAAGTGTATATCTGGTAGACCGTGTGATCCCGATGCTTCCACATACACTTTCGAATGGAATGTGTTCACTCAATGCAGGAGAGGACAGACTTGCACTCAGCTGCATCATGACAGTGGATCCGTCTGGTGATGTGATCGCACATGAGATCGCTGAGACAGTAATTCATGTGGATCGCAGAATGTCCTATACCAGCGTAAAGAAGATTCTGACGGATCATGATGAAGCGGAGATCTTAGAATACAAAGAACTGGTTCCGATGTTCGAACGGATGCAGGAGCTTTCGGGTATTTTAAGAGCCCGAAGGAAGAAACGCGGTTCCATTGATTTTGATTTCCCAGAGACGAAGATGATCCTGGATGAGAATGGAAAGCCGATCGATATTAAACCATATGACAGAAATGTTGCAACGAAGATTATCGAGGATTTCATGCTTTTGGCAAATGAGACGGTTGCAGAAGATTACTACTGGCAGGAGCTTCCGTTTGTATACCGTACCCACGAAGCACCAGATGAAGAAAAGATCCGTACACTGGCAACATTTATCAATAATTTCGGGTATTCAATGCATATTGGAGTTAATGAAATTAGACCAAAAGAAATACAAAAGTTGCTAACGAAAGTGGAAGATACACCGGAAGAGGCAATGATCAGCCGTCTGGCACTTCGTTCGATGAAACAGGCGAAGTATACGGCAGAGAATGACGGACATTTTGGACTGGCGGCGAATTATTATACGCATTTTACTTCTCCGATCCGAAGATATCCGGATCTTCAGATCCATCGGATCATTAAGGATAACCTGCGGGGAAGAATGAATGAAAGTAAGATTGAACACTACCAGTCGATCCTTCCGGAAGTTGCAAAGCGTTCCAGTGAGATGGAACGTCGCGCGGATGAGGCAGAACGAGAGACAATCAAACTTAAGAAGGTGGAATACATGCAGGCACATATCGGAGAGGAATTCGACGGTGTGATCTCTGGAATTACTAAATGGGGTATGTATGTAGAGCTTCCGAATACGATAGAAGGTCTGGTCCATGTAACAAACATGACCGATGATCATTATGAATACAATGAAGAACGTTATGAGATGATAGGAATGCATACACGGAAAGTGTACAAACTGGGAGAAGCCTTAAGAGTACAGGTGCTGGATGCAGATCGTCTGATGCGTACGATTGATTTTAAGATTGTGAATCAGGGAGGTGCCGGAGATGGCGAAGAGTAATGACAAGATGGTAGCAAATAATAAAAAGGCATATCATGATTATTTTATCCTGGATAAGATCGAGACAGGAATTGCTCTGCACGGAACAGAAGTAAAGTCACTCCGTATGGGAAAATGCAGTATCAAAGAATCCTTTATCCGTATTGAAAATGGAGAAGTCTTTATCTACGGTATGCATATCAGTCCATATGAAAAGGGAAATATCTTTAATAAAGACCCACTCAGAGTCAGAAAATTACTCCTTCATAAATCAGAGATCAATAAACTGATCGGTAAAACGAAGGAAAAGGGAATGGCAATCGTTCCATTGAAAGTATATTTCAAAGGCAGCCTTGTAAAGGTGGAGATTGGTCTGGCAAAAGGTAAGAAATTATATGATAAACGTCAGGATATCGCCAAAAAGGATCAGAGACGTGAAGCAGAACGTGATTTCAAGATGAAACTCAGATAGGAGAAAAGAATGGTACCTACAAAGAAAGAAGAATTAAGAAATCTGGTTACCCAGACAACATTAGAGACCTACGAGGAGCTGACACCACATCTGGTACAGCTTATTAATGAAACGAACAGAAATCCGGAACTGACGGAAGCTCAGAAGCAGGATGAGATCTCATTACATATGATGGGATTTGTAAAATCCTGCACCAATGAAATTATTATAGAAGTACTTGGAGAAATTCTTGGTCTGGAATAATGTAGAAAAAATATAAGAAAAATAAGATCCTGTTGTGATAATTAAACGAAATTGTGTGTGACGTCAGAAAAATGTCAGAAATTTCCTTGACAAAAAAAGTTCACAGCGTTAAACTACGGGACATAAAAGCAAGGGCGCTTCGAAAGAATCATTTCGAGGCGCTTTTTCTTTTATATAAAAGGATAGCACAAGGGTGTGTACATTTTCGTGAGTCGACCACGGAAGTGCACACTCTTTTTCGTTATCGGACATCTGAAGGATGAAGGAGGAGACATTATGACGAAAGAAGTATTATCGGCGATACAGGATGCCGTAGGCACACAGGTATTTGGAATCTGGTTCCTGATCGGTGCAGCATTTGTATTTTTCATGCAGGCTGGATTTGCAATGGTAGAGGCAGGATTCACCAGAGCGAAGAATGCCGGCAATATTATTATGAAGAACCTGATGGACTTTTGTATAGGAACTTGTGTATTTATCCCATTGGGATTTGGAATTTTGCTTGGTGAAGATGCACTTGGCGGATTTATCGGAACTCCGACACTTGGAATTTTTACCGATTATGCAAATTTTGACTGGTCCAATTTTGTATTTAACCTGGTGTTCTGTGCGACAACGGCAACCATCGTATCCGGAGCAATGGCAGAACGTACCAAATTCTTATCTTATTGTATTTATTCCGCAGTGATCTCCGCTGTTGTATATCCGATCGAGGCACACTGGATCTGGGGCGGTGGATGGCTTGCAAGTTTAGGATTCCATGATTTTGCAGGTTCCTGTGCAATCCACATGGTTGGTGGAACAACAGCATTTATCGGAGCCGCACTGGAAGGAGCCAGAATTGGTAAATTTACCAGAGATAAAGATGGAAAAGTAACAAAGGTACATGCATTCCCTGGACATAACATTGTAATCGGTGCACTTGGATGTTTCATCCTCTGGTTTGGATGGTATGGATTCAACGGAGCTGCCGCTACGACAGGTCCACAGCTTGCATCGATCTTTATGGCAACAACGATCGCACCGGCAATCGCAACGGTTGTATGTATGATATTTACATGGCTTAGATATGGCAAACCGGATGTATCGATGTGTCTGAATGCTTCACTTGCAGGTCTGGTAGCAATCACTGCACCTTGTGATGTCGTTGATGCAACAGGTGCGATCATCATCGGTGTGGTAGCCGGACTTCTGGTTGTATTTGGTGTATGGTTCTGTGACAATGTTGCTCATGTAGATGACCCGGTCGGAGCAGTTGCAGTTCATTGCTTAAATGGTATCTGGGGAACGATCGCAGTCGGTCTCTTTGCAACAAAAACAGCACCAGAGTGCACATTGAAAGGTCTGTTCTACGGCGGCGGATTCCACCAGCTTGGTTTACAGCTGCTTGGTGTAGTAACCGTAATGGCATGGACGATCATAACCATGACGATCGTATTTAAGATTATCGATAAGACGGTAGGTCTTCGAGTAACAGAAGAAGAAGAGATTGTAGGTCTGGATGTGAAAGAACATGGTCTGGCATCTGCATATGCAGGTTTCAGTCTGATGGATATCACAGAAGGAAGCATGAGTATCAATGAGAATACAGAGCTTGGAGAAAATGATTATGATGAAGCTTCAGAAGCACAGAGAGCTGCATCTGTCAAAGTAACTGCTCCTGTAGATCCTGAGACTGGAATACATAAAGTTGTTATCATTGCCAAACTTTCAAGATATGAAAAACTGAAAACTGCACTCAATGATCTTGGAGTAACAGGAATGACAGTCACACAGGTTATGGGATGTGGTGTTCAGAAAGGTGCCGGTGAGAAATACCGTGGAGTTGAGATGGATGTAACCGTACTTCCAAAGGTTAAAGTAGAAGTTATCGTAGGAAGCATTCCGGTAGACAAAGTGATTGAGACTGTGAAGAGAACTCTTTATACCGGACATGTCGGAGACGGAAAGATATTCGTTTACAATGTACAGAAGGTTGTCAAGGTTCGTACCGGCGAAGAAGATTATGATGCATTGAAAGATGTAGAGTAATAGTGCATAATCGAATTGTTAGAATATTGTGTAAAATAACGAAAAAATATATAGATATTTAAAAAAAGTTATAGATATGTTATGGTGTATATAGAATTTTTATTAAACGTTTAATGTACGGATTTTATTGAGACACAAGCGAATTAATCGACAGAATAAAAATATTCTGTCGATTTTTTTAGAAATTTTATTAAACGTTTAATATCATTGCAGGAGGTGAAAGAAAGTAGTAAGGAAAACATGAAAAAGAAAGGAAAGTGAATAATGTCTAGAGGGAAAAAATTGAAAAGAAAAGTGACATCGCTTGCGTTGACAACGGCGATGGCGGTTTCAATGCTTGGTGTTTTACCGGAGTCGACGGTCGAAGCAGCTGCATCAGACGATGACTCGATTTCCAATGGAAGTCTTACTGCTGCAATTGGCGATCTGGGTGAAATATCAAGATTGACAATTGACAATAACCGCAAAAACAGTAGTGGAAAAGATGTGAATTTTGTGCTTCCGAATGATACCAATCAGCAGAATAACGAAGCACATCAGTGGATGGGAGAGATGATCTTTTCCTACCGAAGCAGCAAAGACGGAAACTTCCCGGAAGATAACAGTGGATTTCAGGAAGTAGATACGAATAAGACACTGGCTGCAGGTGGTTCAACAACTTACAGCAATGCATCAGCAAACTTAAAGAACAACCCATATATTGAAAAGAAAGTAAGCAAAGATAAGGTTGAGGTCACCTTCAAAGGACAGGATGAAGATTCGACAGACAGCCGTACGATGAAAGGCTTTAATGCAAAGTCTGTATACGATATGGATACAGATGACGGATCCCTGCTTTGGTCGATCACACTGGAAAATACGAGTGGAAATTATCTGGAATTCGGGGATGTAGGACTTCCGATGCCTTGGAATAATAAGTACGCAAGTATTGATGATACTTACAACAACCGTACAACTGTGCATACATTTGCGGGAGCAGACAGTGGTTATGCATATGCGATCAGATGCAGCGGTGAAGGAAACTATGTAATGTTCACACCTGTTACGGACACCGGTGCAAGAATTGAATATATTGATAACTGGACCGGTAATATTAACGGGGTAAAAGGAACACGTTCCGGAAGTACTTATCAGAATTGGACAAGTGATACCGGTGGATGGTTCCCGGGACTTCAGGTGTATTACATTCATTCCAAAGATATTCAGAAAACGGGACGTGGTTATTACACAGATGCTACAAGTCTTGTACTGAAACCAGGTGAGAAGAAGACATACCAGTTCAAATTCTCAGCAGTAAGAGCCGGTGATAATACACCACAGAACAGCGCAGAGGATGCAAATAATGCGTCTGATTCGGTAGAAGAACGTGAGAATAATATGCGTTCCATTCTTTATAAAGAAGGAATGATCGACGCTGTTGCGACTCCGGGATTCCAGACTGCAATCAATATGCCGACCAAGTTGGATCTGCATTATGATGACAGTAAGATCTCAGATGTATCGGTTGATATACAGTGCGTGCATGAAAATGATCCATGGGATGAAGAACATATTCCGGATCAGCAGAGTGGGATGGTCAATAATTCCAAATCCATAGAACATTCGGATAGTGATTCAGCAAAACTGGTTAATACGAAGACGGTAGATGGGGAAAAACATCATATTTATGAATTGAATTTCGGATGTATCGGTAACAATAGTGTACGTGTAAATTACAAACTGAATGGTGAAGATAAATTTACACAGTATGAATTCAATGTTCTGGATAAACTTGACAGTACGATTGAGACGCATTCGGACTTCGTGGCAAATCAGACTCAGGACAATGATACATCAAGTCCGACTTATGGAATTTACAGTGACTGGTATTTTGCAAGTGGAAAAGATTCTACACAGCAGTCTCATTGGGGAGATGACTGGAGCCACGATAATATTAACTTCATGGCAATGAAGAACTATCTGGATCCAAATGCTTCCGAGGTAGAGTCCATCGAGAAGTATCTGATTGATTTTATGTGGAATAATTACATGAAGAATTCGCATGAAACATATGCAGTAGCGAATTATCTGAGTGGATCGGGAATTTATGGTGGAAGTGCCAATCCGTATTCCAGAACTTATTCGGAAGTTATGGAAGCAACCGGATTCTTTAATATGTACCGCATAGAAAAAGCATATCCTGATCTGATTGATTACAGAGAAAGTGCAGAATGGTATCTGGAAAAAGCATATGGAATATACAGTAACCGCGTAAGTGCATATCCAATCGGATTTTACGGGGAACAGCAGATTCCGGATATGATCGAAGCACTTTATGCAGAAGGCATGACAGAAGAAGGAGACAATCTGAAACAGCTGTTTGCAAAATCTAAAGGAACAAGTATGGCAACGGCCGCTTATCCATACGGATCAGAATTCGAGTATGATAATACCGGTGAAGAGGGTGCTTATTCTGCTGCAAAAGCATTGAGAACCTATTATCCGGATAATAGTAACACAAAGGCCGCGCTTAAAAATATGCAGTCCGCAGAGTGGAAAACACGTGCGATGAGAGGACTTCAGCCAACCTGGTATCAGTATGCCGATCCTGTCTTCCGTGGAGGAGAGACCTGGTGGAATTTCCAGTATACAGCATCTCTTGCCGGATATATCATGGACGACTGGTTGAGATATGAAGATACAGATGCAGACACAGATTCCAGCGCATGGGCAGAGAGAATGAACTATGCAGCGAAGTTATCTAACTTTAATGCTGTAAACATGGGACAGATTTCTTCTAATTATATTGGAAATACAAGCTGGAGATATACCATGTCAAAAGGTGGATATGGTGCACAGAATGTAAATGACGGAGGAACACGTGTCCAGAATAATGGATGGAACGATTTCTCGGGAGAAAGTGATGAGGGACTTTATGGATCGCTTCTTAGCATCAGTGCAGATGTTGCAACAGATCCTGTATTCGGACTGACCGGTTATGGAAGTACAGTATCAAAATCCGGTGGAAAATATACGATTACCCCGCTGGATGGTGTTGGAAAACGTATCAATGTGATCGATGATAAGCTGTATGTGGAACTGGAACAGGATTCTTGCACGAAAGCAGTCATTGATAAAGATGGAACATATTTTGACCTTGCAGTAAAGAATCTGACAGGGGACGAACATCTTTCGAAGATCAGTCTGAGTGGCGCAGGTCTTAAAAATGGCTATTACAGTATAAAAGTAAATGGTGAAGAAAAAGAGCAGTGCTATGTATCAGACAACCAGGGCGATGCATACGCAGTAATTCCGGCAGGTGAATCTGCCAAGATTACGATCGAGGCAATGAAAGGTGGAGAAAATCAGGCACCAAAGATCTATAAGATCAAAACGTCAGAAAATCCACAGGCACTGGTATCTTCCCGTATAGAAGCTCAGGCTTATGATGACGGCGCACCGGATGGCAAATTGACTTATAAATGGGAAACAGTAAAAGAGCCGGAAGACGGAGAACTTACATTTGATGCCAAGAATAAGCCATATGCCAATATCACAGCAAGCAAAGACGGAATTTACAAAGTAAAACTGACCGTAAGTGACGGAGAACTGAGTACTGAAAAAGAAGTAGAGATTGAAATCGGACGTGCACCGGAAAAAACTGCACCGGTTATTGAAAGTGCAACAGCAACACAGCATCCGACAAATACAACTACGGCAGAACTGAGTGGAAAGGCTTCTACAGATAAGACCTATGGAAATAAAGTAGAATACAAGTGGTCAGTGGTAGATCAGCCGGAAGGCGGCAATGCAATTATCGCAAATGCTGAAAAAGCAGATGCAAAATTAAAAGCATATGTGCCGGGAACTTACACATTACGTTTAACAGCAACGGATAAAAAATCCACAGAGTACGATGCAGATGTGGAATCAACAAAAGATATTGTTCTCGAGATGAAAGAACCGGTTGATGGAATTGAAAGAGCAGGTACGGTACTTACGAAAGTGAAGACAGAGCCGGAACTTCCGGAGAAAATGGAAGTCATCTATGAAGACGGAACAATAAAAGACAGTGAGATTGTGTGGGATCAGGTGGATGAGGAATCCTATGCACATGCCGGAAACTTTACTGTAAATGGAACGGTAAAAGATACAGATCTGAAGGTAGAAGTTACGGTTATGGTAGTATCCGGAGAAGCACAGAACGTGGCATTGATCGCAACACCATCAGCAATTATCGATACACCGGAGGATCTGGGAGGAGTGGCAGGACTGAATGACGGATATGATCCGGCAAGTTCAAACGACAAATCACATGGTGTATGGCATAACTGGCTGGGAGATAATGGCGCCGATGCATGGGTGCAGTATGACTGGGAGTCAGAAGTGACGATATATCAGTCAGACGCATACTATTTTACAGATGGTAACTTTGTACCAAAATCAGTAAGTTATCAGTATAAAGATGCAAATGGCAACTGGCGTGATCTTCCAAACGTGTCAGGCTGTGGTACAGAACTGAACAAATATAATACAACAACATTTGCGCCGGTAACGACAACAGCTATCCGTATGAATATGAGTCCAAAGACACAAGGTTGTGGTGTGATTGAATGGAAAGTATATGGATATGCAGAGAATGTCATTGACAAAACACTTCTGAAAAAGACAATTGACAGTGCAAATGCGCTGGATCTTACAAAATATGAACTGACAGAAGAAGACAAGGCTGCATTAACGGAAGCAATCCAGGAAGCAGTTACAGTGAATGACAATAAAGAAGCAACACAGGAAGAGGTTGATTTTGCGGCAGCAAAACTTGCAAGAATCATGTCATCACTTCCAACAGCAGACGGTAACCTGGCATATGGTGCAGCTGTATCAACAAGTTATGTATCCAGCTGGGAAAAAGTAAGTGCTGTCAATGATGGCAAGATACCGGAAAGCTCATATAATCCAAGTGGTATGGCAAGATATGGAACATGGGGTAATGCAAGTTCGAAAGAAACAGTTACCTATACATGGAACCAGGAGATGAAGCTGACAGGAGCAGATATCTATCTCTGGTATGACGGCGATACAGAAGGAGATTATACAAAGGGTGGAATTAAGATCCCTAAGAGCTATACTTATGAATATCTTGATTCCGAAGGAAACTGGAAAGAAGTTCCGAATCCATCTTCTTATGGAATGGAAATGGACAAATTCAACAATACGACCTTTGATGAAATAACAACGAAATCTATCCGTGTGACGTTAAACAAGCAGGCAAATGATACGAACGGTGTAGGCGTTATGGAGTGGAAGGTATACGGAACTGCAAAATATGCGGATGAAAACGATAAGGCAGATCTGGAAAAGGCAGTGAAGGATGCAGAGACAGAAGAGGCAAACCTTTATACAGAAGACAGCTACAAAGCATTCGAAGCAGCTTTAAAAACAGCAAAATCTGTTCTTGAATCAGAAAAGGTAAGTTCCGGAGAAGTCAAAGCAGCACTTGCAGCACTGGTAAAGGCACAGAATAATCTGGTGAAGAAAGCAGAAGACAAGAATATTGCTCCGAAGGCAGCAGTAGACGGAATCTGTAATTATACAACAGATCTTGGAGGTCTTGCACAGCTTAATAACAACATTGACCCGTCTTCATCAAGAGATTGGGATGGAAGTCAGGTAGACGCAGGCAAAGGAATGTGGCACAACTGGAATAACCGTTATGATGCAGATGGCAATGTAGTGAATGCATGGGTAAGTTATACATGGGATTCAGAAATGGTACTGGAAAGTACAGATGTATATTACGGTACAGACGGTGGCGGAATCCAGCCTCCGAAATCTGTGAAATTCGAATATCTGAACGAAGCAGGTGAATGGAAAGAAGTTCCGAATGCAGAAGGACTTGGTTGTGAAAAAGACAAATACAATACAACCAAACTGGGTAACATCAAGACAAAAGCAATCCGTATGGTAATGGAACCTGAATTCTTAAGTGATGCGGACCCTGCACATGGAATCGGAGTTCTTGAGTGGAAAGTAAACGGAACGAAAGCGGCAGATCTTACGGCCTTAAAAGCAGCTATCCAGGAAGCAGAAGGAAAGAACGAAAGTGATTACACCGCATCTTCATGGAAGACATTTGCAAAAGCACTTGAAGAAGCAAAGGCAGCAGCTGCTGATAATACTGTTACGCAGGAGGCAGCAGATCTTGCAAGAACAAATCTTCTGAAAGCAGCAAATGCGTTAGTGAAAAAAGGTGAAAAACCGGAATATGATAATATCGCACCGGAAGCGAAAGCAGATGGAATCTGCGATTACACCAACGATCTTGGCGGACTTGCAACATTAAATGATGGTTATGAACCAACAGAATCCCATGATACATCACATGGTGCATGGCATAACTGGAATAACAGATATGAAAATGGTGTTGCGAAGAATGCATGGGTAAGCTATACCTGGGATAAACCTGTTGAAATTAATAGTATGGATATCTATTATTTCTCAGATCACGGTGGAATCGTGGCACCAAAGAGTGCAAGCTTTGAGTATCTGAATGATGCAGGTGAATGGGTTGTGGCAGATGAAGCACAGGGACTTGCATGTGTGGAAGATGAATACAATACTGTAAAACTTGCAAACATTAAGACAAAAGCAATCCGTATGACTATGGAACCGGAGTTTATGAACGACGGAGATCCTGCACACGGTGTCGGAGTGATTGAATGGAAGGTCTATGGCAAATATGCAGAGGACAAGCCGGAAACAGTAGATAAGACAGCATTAGATGCAGTGATCAGGGAAGCCGAGTCACGAGCAGAAAAAGATTATACAAGTGACAGTTGGGAGACATTTGCAAGAGTACTCGAATCTGCGAAGGCAGTTCAGAAAAATGAGTCTGCAACACAGGAAGAAGTAGATAATGCAACAGCACTTCTGACAGAGGCAATGGATAATTTGGAGCCGGTAAAAGAAGAACCGGTAAAAGAAGCTGACAAAAAAGAACTGAAGAAAGCAATAGCCAATGCAGAGAAATATACGCGTGTAGACTATACAGAAGAGTCATGGAATGATTTCCAGACAGCACTTCAGGCAGCATATCTTGTAGATAATAATACGGCAGCAACACAGAAAGAAGTTGATGATGCACTTCAGGCACTTCAGACAGCAATAAAGAATCTTAAGAAAGTTCAGGAAGAAGTGAAGAAAGATGATATCAGAAAATACATTGAAAAAGCACAGAAACTGAACAAAGAAGATTATACAAAAGAAAGCTGGGATGCACTTCAGGAAGCGCTGAAAGAAGCAGTAGAAGCTGCAAATAAAGACGATGTAACACAGGCAGAGATTGATCAGAAGACAGAAGCTCTGAAACAGGCAATAGGTAATCTTAAAAAAGCAGACGGAAAAGATACAGGAAAAGATAATAATAAGAATAACGATAATAAGGGTAATGGACAGAATGTCAGCAATAATAATGCAAACGGAAAGAATCCGAAAGGCGGCAATCATAAGAATGTTGGAAAGAACAACAAGAATAATAATGGAAATGCAGCCAAAACCGGAGACACCATGCCAGTAATCCCAATCGCATCTGCTGTAGCAGCATTTGCAGTGATCGCTGAGATTATCAGAAGACGTATCAAGAATCGTTAGTACAAAAAGCGGGAAGCATTAGCCATTGGCTAATAAGGCAGTATTTAAGGAATTATGGTGTAATCCCGATAAAGGGGGTTACACCTTTTTCTTTATTATTTAAGCGGATTTCTCCGCTTTTTTCTGTTTTACTCTTTCCATTGTATCAATAAGCTGTTGCTCTGTCGGAATGTCAAATAATCCGGCTGCCGTAAAGTAAATATCCACTTTAACATTGTTGTGAGAATGCTTTTTCTCATTGTTGTGAATTTCTATACGCTCAATAAGTTTGTTTACAACGGTTGGAGTAAGTTGTTTCATCTCTGTAAATTCCATAAGTCCCTGATAAAGCATCTTCATATCGACAGTTTGCTTTTGAAGTTCAATGAGAACTTTTTCATTTTCCTCAACCTCTGATATAAGTCGCTTTTGCTCAGCTTCGTATTCATTTGCCATACGGGAATAACGCTCATCGGATAACTTACCGAGAATATTATCCTCATAAATTCTTGAGAATAATTTGTCCAAGTCGGATATTCTTTGCTTTGCACTTTCGGTTTTGACTCGCAAAGATCTCTCTCGGTTTACAGATTCTGCACCTTTATTTTCGGAGATAAGATAAAGGAATACACTGTTGTAACAACGGACAAAATCTGCAAGTTCGGATATAGCCTCTTTAACGATTGCCTCGAGTACAACATCTCGTATAAAATGGATTGTGCAAGTACCACGACCGTCTTTGTAGGAAGAACACCTCCAAAATTCCTGATTTTTCTTTAAACTTTTGGAAGCACAAAAGTGAAGTTTAGAACCACAATCGGCACAATATACTAAACCTGAGAACAAACTCCTTCTTCCTGTTGCAGTATTTCGCCTTTTGTTTCTCCTCAGTTCTTGCGCTCTCAGCCAAGTGTTTTCACTGATGATTGCATCCTGTGTATTGGAAATAATCTGATAATCCTCTTGTGATTTCTCAATTTTCTTATGCACTTTGTAACTGACTGTTGTACTTTTACCATTTACGGTGCAGCCGGTATATTGTCTGTTTTCAAGAATGTGGACAATAGAATTTGAACGCCAAGCATAGATATTGGTAGGCATCAAATTACTTGTTTTCTTACCTACGGAATTGAAATATGCTGTCGGAGTAAGCACTTTTTCGGCTTCAAGCTGTCTTGCAATTTGCGACGGACCTTTACCCGAAATGCAAAGATTAAATATCTTTCTTACAATTTCAGCCGCAGGCTCATCTATGTACCATTGCTCCTTGTTACCTTCAATTTTCTTGTAACCATAAGGCACTGTTGAAGAAATCCTCATACCCTTTGAGGCTTTCATTTCATTAACGGCACGGATTTTCTTTGAAGTTTGTGCAGCATACCATTCGTTAAAAATGTTATGAAACGGCATCATTTCCGTTCCCATACCTTTCGTGGTATCAACATTTTCCTGTATGGCGATGAAGTTGACGCCTAAAGTCGGATAGACAATTTCCGTATAATGACCGCAAAGCAAATGCTCTCTGCCAAAACGGGATAAATCTTTTACAATTACGGTTGATACCTTACCGGCTTCAATAAGGTTTTCCATTTCCTGAAAACCGGGACGGTTAAATGTTGTTCCGCTGATACCGTCATCAACAAAGAATTGCGGATGTAAATATCCGTTTTTCTTTGCATAAGTCATAAGAATTTCTTTTTGATTTGATATTGAATTACTCTCACCCTCTAAATTGTCGTCTTGAGATAAGCGGCAATACAGAGCGGTGATTCTTTCTTCTTGCCCTTGTATATTTTTGTTTGTTGCCATAAACTATTTGCTCCTTTCTGTGGACAACAGGGCATTACAATGTATAGGTATTGTACACTTGCAATGCCGCAGTGTCGATTGTGCAAACTTATGCTATCTTTAATTCTGTAAGTAAATCTTCAAATTGTTGAAGCACATTTTCTCTGCCGTTAGGATTAAAATGTGTACTGACTTCATAAGTTGTGTTGCCTATTTTCATAAAGAACGCTTCATCATTCTTTTCAAAATACGGTGCATATATTGATTTGTTTTTATCTGTCATCTTTCGTCCCTTCTATTTCTTTCTCTTTGCCTTTGCCATTTTTCAAGCAGTGAAATAATTATCTTTTGCATATCGGATTTGGTGTAGTTCTTCGGAAAATATTTGCGTATATCATCTTCCATAAATCTAACCTGTTCTTTTTGATTGGGCTTTTCTTCGCACAAAACGGCAAATACAACATCAGTTGAATATCTACCTTGTTCACTGAATTTTCTTAATCGCTGTGCCTGTGATAATGACGGTGTTGCGTCAGTAAATTCTATTTGTTCAAGTAATATTTGTTGTTCATATTCCGACAGATATGAAAGTTCAACCGCAGGAGTAAAGGCTATCCTTTCTTCATCAACAAGTTTAAGTAATTCGGGTATTAAGTATGTCAGGCGGATATATCGCTGTATTTGTCTTGCACTGTCATCGGCGGTTTCTGCAATCTTTTCGTCTGTTCTTATCTTTGTGCCAAGTTGGCACGAAGCTTTGCCTTGATGTTTCAAAGCTTCTGATTTCATTTTGTATGCAAAGGCTTTTTCGCTTGGCAATATATGTTCTCGGTGTATGTTTGAATCCACCATTGCGATTGTTGCCTCGTCTTTTGTAAGTTCTTTTATTGTCACGGGTATGCTTGTTATCCCTAACACTTTGCAGGCTTCAACTCGTCTGTGTCCGCTGATAATTTCATATTTACCGGCCGGAAAAGAACGAACTATTATCGGTTCAAGCAATCCGTTTTCTTTTATGCTTTCTGTTAATTCTTGCTGTTCAATTCCGTTCCTTTTCTTAAACGGATGATTTTCAAAAGGAACAAGCAAATCTATGCTTATATTTTTTATCATTTTAACCTCCATATATATTCTTTTCTCGGCCGGTAACAGTCTTAATCTTCTAAGTCTTATTACCTTCCGTTATTCGGAAATCAAGAAAACCGAAAATCAGAATTGTTTCAGATAGATAATGCTCGGTTTGCCTTGACCTTGCTTTTTGCGAAGTATTAAGTCCGAAGTTTCAAGTTCCGAGAATAATTTACATATTTTTTCGTGACCGAAATGCAGTTTTTCTTGGGCAGACTTTATCGTAAAATACTGATATACTCTGCCTTGATTATCTATCCAACCGTTTTTGACGGACAAATGCATTCGGTCAAGCAAAAGTCCGTACAACATTTTCGCATCGGTTGAAACAGATTTGTACTTCTCTTCAAATAACGCTTTCGGTACTTTGTAGAAAGCAAAGTTTTTAGCATCCGATATTTTGAAATATTTGTTCACTGTATCACCTCTGTTTCTGTATTGATTTGGTGCCGAAATCGGTAATTTTTTCTTTTGTATCGACATTTTATTGAAAACAAGTATCGCTATATTAAATTAACCGCTGTCATCATATTCACGGCGATTTTTAACGCTTTTTGCACCTCTTTTGGATTTGTACTTCGGGCAGAAAATAACGATTGCCTTGTAGCTCTGCTTGCATTTGTTTTTGCATTTTCGGCAAAGGCTGTTGTATGTTCTTCTGCCTGTTTCGAGATTTATGAAAAAATCCCATTCTTGTGTTGCTTTCTTTGATAATCTCGGCATTGTAAAAACTCCCTTCACTTGTTTGAACAGGGAGAGGCATTTTGCACCCCCTATTTGCAAATAAATTTTCCCTCTCACTTGGTAGGCAACGAAAACGGGCAAAAATTAACCCTCTGACCAATATTTTTTATTACCACTTCACTTGTTAGAACTGAGAACGCTTTTTTGGGGGGTGTTTTTGAAAAATTTATATTTTTTAATATTTACCTCTCTACTCATTTGGACAAAGGGTGACGAAATGCACACCCATTTTCTTGATTTGCAAAACATTTTTATTTACCCCCTCACTTGTTTGAACAGGGGGAAGCGTTTTGTACCACCATAAGATGAAAAAGTTAAAAAATTAAAATAACCGCCTGTGTGTTCAGACGGATATTTATTAGTCAATTTGATTTTTTGAGAGTTTTAAAGTATAATTAAGAAAAAGATTTATCATTTTGGTATACAACAGATTGTGATTTAATTTTGTTATGTAGGTGGTGGGATGATGTATAATCCACAGATAGAAACATTTATAAAGGTTGCGGACGCAGGAAGTTTTAACAAAGCGGCAGAGGAATTGTATATCACGCCGACTGCCGTTATTAAGCAAATCAATTTGCTTGAAAGCTCGCTTGACTTGGTTTTGTTTGAGCGTACGCACCGTGGGTTGATACTGACCAACGCAGGCAAGTCGCTTTATCAGGACGCTAAGTACATTATCGGCTATTGCAAGGACAGTGTTGTCAGGGCGAAAAACGCAATGAGCGAGGGCGAAAATATTATTCGTATCGGCTCGTCGCCTACAACTCCTGCTCAATTACTTATGCAAATGTGGCCGAAAATTCAAGAACAGTGCCCGGATATAAAATTTGAAATTGTTCCTTTTGAGAACACACCCGAAAACGCAAAGGAGATACTTGCGAATTTGGGAAAGAACATTGATATTATCGGCGGAATATTTGACGACACAATGCTTAAACTCAGAAAATGCGAGGGCTTGCAATTATCCCGTGAGCCGTTTTGCTGTGCTGTATCCATTCACCACAAGCTTGCACAAAAGGATAAGCTTCAAATCAGCGATTTATACGGCGAAAATTTAATGCTTATGCACCGTGGCTGGAGCAATTATGTTGACCAATTGCGTGACGATATTTGGCAAAATCATACGCAGATACATATTGTTGATTTCGATTTTTACAATATGAGCATATTTAACAGATGCGAAAACACGAACGATGTTTTGCTTGCGATACCGGGTTGGGCAAATGTTCATCCTCTGCTGAAAGTTATTCCTGTTGAGTGGGAATACAGCATTCCGTACGGTCTTTTGCATTCACCGACTCCAAGCGAAAATGTTCGACGAGTTTTAGATGCGGCTAAGAATATAGTTAAAACTAAATAAGCAGTTATAACCCAAAGGTATATACTGAATAACAAAACGAGACTTCATACGAGGCCTCGTTTTTCTTATAATATAGTTGAAAAGAAAAACAACGAAGGAGTGGCAGATATGAAAAAGTTAAAAGCACTGCTTATAAACGGCAGTCCAAGAGCAAAAGGCTGTACTTACACAGCATTGACCGAACTAAAAAACACATTGGAGCAAGAAGGTATGGAGGTTGAGCTTATCCATGTAGGTCACAAGGATGTGCACGGTTGTATCGCTTGTAGAAAATGTAAGGAAATCGGTAAGTGCGTATTCGATGATATTGTAAACGAGGTTGCACCTAAATTTAACGAGGCAGACGCTTTTGTTATCGGAGCACCTGTTTATTACGCATCTCCTGCCGGTGGAGCAATCGCATTTCTTGACAGATTGTTTTTCAGTACGGCGAATGTTGATAAGACAATGAAAGTTGGTGCAGCAGTAACAACCTGTCGCAGAGGTGGTAACACAGCATCATACGATGTGCTCAACAAATATTTTTCAATCAGCTCTATGCCGATTGCCACAAGTCAGTATTGGAATATGGTTTACGGCGGTCAGGCAGAAGAAGTTTTGCAGGACAAAGAGGGTTTGCAAACTATGAGAACGCTCGGCAGAAACATTGCTTTTATGGCAAAGAGTATTGCACTGGGCAAGGAGCAATTCGGACTGCCTGAAAAAGAACCGATTACATTTACAAATTTTCACCACTAAGGAGAAATAATGAATTACAGAATTTTAGGCAAAGACTTAAAGGTATCGGCTGTCGGCCTAGGATGTATGGGAATGAGCCACGCTTACGGCTCACCTGCCGATAAAAATGAAATGTGCGAGCTTATCGCAAAGGCTGTTGATTTAGGCTATAACTTTTTTGACACGGCAGAGATTTACGGTACGGCAAATAATCCACACGATAACGAGGAGCTTGTAGGCAGAGCGTTAAAGCCATACCGTGATAAGGTTGTTATCGCAACAAAGTTTGGCATTGAATTTGACAAAACAAGCAATGCCACAAACCCACCTCTTATACCGAATTCAAGACCGGAGGTTATCAGAAAATCGGTTGAAGGTTCGCTTAAAAGACTTGACACAGACCATATTGATTTATACTATCAGCACCGTTTCGACCCTAATGTTCCTATCGAAGAGGTAGCAGGAGTAATGGCAGATTTGATTAAAGAGGGTAAAATAACGCATTGGGGTATGAGCGAAGCGACCGAGGAAAATATAAGGAAAGCAAATTCGGTTTGTCCGCTGACTGCTATACAAAATCGCTACTCAATGATGGCAAGGCATTATGAATCGCTGTTTCCTGTTCTTGAGGAGCTTAATATCGGTTTCGTTGCATTTTCGCCGCTTGCAAACGGATTTTTAAGCGGTAAGTACAACGAAAACTCAAAGTTTGAAAAAGGCACGGATTACAGAACAGTTATGCCACAGTTCACTGCCGACGGTGTTCGTCAAAATAAAGAATTGCTTGAGCTGTTAAACACGCTTGCAAAGGATAAAAACGCAACGCCTGCACAAATTTCGCTTGCGTGGATGATGTGCAAAAAAACGTATATAGTACCTATTCCGGGTACAAGAAAGCTTGACAGACTGATTGAAAACGCAGGCTCGGCAGATATTATATTAACGAGCGATGAGGTATCAGCGATTGATAATAAGCTTGATAATATAAATATGTCCGCTGTTTTCGGTGGGTCAAAAGTGATAAAAAAGAGGGAGTAATTATGGTATTTTATTTCACAGCAACGGGCAACAGCCTTTATGTTGCAAAGTGTATTGACGAAAATCCTGTCAGCATACCGCAGGTTATCAAAAATTCGTCAATCTATTCAGACAACCAAATCGGTATTGTTTGCCCTGTTTATTGTGGCGAAATACCGAATACGGTAAAAGAGTTTTTGAAAGAATCGAAGTTTGATACGAAATATATATATATTATTTTAACCTATGGCAACAGTGCAAGCGACTGCCCCGAGTTTACATATAACGAGTTTAAGGGTCTCGGTATTAACTTTGATTATATAGATACCGTTCACTGCGTTGATAATTACCTGCCTGTTTTTGATATGGCAGAAGAAAAGAAAATTGACAAAGATACAGATGCTCAAATTGCACATATAATCAAGAATATCAGACTAATGAAAAAAGGTGTTCCAACTGCAACAGACGCAGATAGGAAACTCCACAAGCAAGTGACAACGCTGAATAAAATCATTCCGTCATTTAATAACGGCAATATGATTAAAATAACCGATAAATGTATCGGCTGTAAGGTATGCGAAAAGGTTTGCCCGACAGGCAATATAATTGTACTGACGGATTACGCACAAAGGCGAAGCAAAAAATGCGAATACTGCCTTGCCTGCGTTCACGCTTGCCCTCAAAAGGCAATTATCATTAAGCACGAGAAAAACAAAAACGAGCGATACAGAAATGAAAATGTATCACTCGATGAAATAATAAAATCAAATTTTCAGAATAGGAGAAAATGCTATGAATAATTTTATTTTTGAAAATTCGTCAAAGGTATATTTCGGCGAAGGCTGTGTAAAAGAATATCTTTCAAGTATTCTTTCAACTTACGGCGACACGGTTATGCTCTGCTACGGCGGTGGCTCGATTAAGAAAAACGGCATTTATGACGAGGTTATAACCGTACTCAAAAAAGAAAACAAGGCAGTTGTTGAGTTTAGCGGTATTCCGTCAAACCCGACCTACAGCAAGGTGCTTGAGGGCGTCAAACTTGCCAAAGAAAGCGACGCCGATTTGATTCTTGCAGTAGGTGGCGGAAGCGTTATGGACTGCTGTAAGGCAATTTCACTCGGTGCAAAATATGACGGCGACATTTGGGCTGACTTTTGGGCAAGACCGGGTGTGATTGATTTTGAACCGTTGCCGCTTGGTATTATCGTTACTGTTTCAGGCACGGGCAGTGAATGTAACGGCGGTGCCGTAATCACAAACGAAGAACTTAAAATCAAAACAGGCAAAGATTATCCTCAGCTTAACGCAAAATTCGTTATGCTTGATTCGACCTACACCTACAGCGTTCCGAAATTTCAAATGGTATCGGGTGCTTTTGATACTCTTTCACACATTATGGAAATCTATTTCAGCGAGCCGAATGAAAGCAATGTATCGGACGATATATCCGAGGCTCTTATGAAAAATGTTATCACCAATTTGCGTGCCGCTATCAAAAATCCCGAGGACTACACAGCAAGAAGTAACCTGATGTGGGACGCAACAATGGCAGAAAACCGTATCATAAAACTTGGCAAAAAGACGGATTTTGAGTGCCACCAAATGGAGCACCAGCTCGGCGCATACACTAACTGCAACCACGGTGCAGGTCTTGCCGTTCTTCATCCTGTTTATTACAGACATATTTGCAAGGCAGGCGAAAAGAAGTTTGCTAAGTTTGCAGTTAATGTTTGGGGTATTTCAAAGGACGGCAAAACAGACGAAGAGCTTGCAAAGGCAGGTGTTGAGGCCCTGGCAGATTTTATTAAGGAAATCGGTATGCCTACAACCTTTAAGGAACTTGGAATTGATGAAAATATCAACCTTAAAGAAATTGCAGACTCATGCGGCATTGTACCGGGTGCATATAAAAAGATGACACACGAAGAAATTCTTCAAATTTTTGAAGAATGCAAATAACTATTTAATCTAAAGCTAATTTTAGATATTAAATTTTCAAACAGAAATGGAGTAATCAGTATGAAATTTATAAAATTAAACAATGGCGTAGAAATGCCAATGCAGGGTATCGGAACATTTTTGCTCACACCTGACGAGGCAGAGGCATCTGCAACCTACGCTCTCAAAAACGGATGTCAGCTTATAGATACAGCAAATGCTTATTGCAACGAAAAGGCAGTAGGCAGAGCAATGAAAAATGCAGGCATTGACCGTAAAAATATTTTTCTTGAGACAAAGCTTTGGCCGTCATTTTACGAGCAGGACGATGCAGTAGACAAAACTCTTGAAAGACTTCAAACAGATTATATCGATTTGCTTTTAATTCATCAGCCTGCCGGAAACTACATTGCAGGATATAAGCAAATGGAAAAAGCATACAAGGAAGGCAAGGTTCGTGCAATCGGTCTGTCAAACTTTAACGAAGAGCAGATTTGCGAAATCCTAAATATCTGCGAGGTTAAGCCATCCGTTCTTCAAACCGAAGTGCACCCGTATTATCAGGAAAAGGAGCTAAAAAAATTCCTTTCTAACGAGGATATTAAAATTCAGGCTTGGTATCCGCTGGGTCACGGTGATAATGCACTTCTCAGTGAACCGCTCTTTAAGAGCCTTGCGGAAAAATACGGTAAGTCGACAGCTCAAATCATTCTTCGTTGGCATATTCAGGAGGGCAACATTATTATTCCGGGTTCAAAGAACAGCGACCATATCAAGGCTAATTTTAATATTTTTGATTTTTCGCTTACAGATGAAGAAATGGCAAAAATATCATTACTTGATAAGGGTGTAAGATATTATACCTCAACACCGGAAATGCTTAAAAAGTATGTCGAGATGATACCGCCTGTTGACGAACAAAAATAATTAAACTAAAGGAGATTAAGATTATGAAAAAATTAACCTCAATTCTTTTGGCACTCGTGCTTGTATTTTCGTTCGCAGCTTGCTCTAATAATTCGAGCGACAATTCAAATACAACCTCAAGCACTTCACAAACGGCAGATACTTCAAAATCCACCGATGAAAACACCCAAAATTCTAATACACATTCAAAAATATTAGTTGTTTATTATTCTGCAACAGGTAGCACAAAAGCTGTTGCAGAAACTATTGCCGACACTTCCGGAGCAGATTTGTTTGAGATTACACCTGTTGACCCTTACACAAGCGATGACCTTAACTGGACTGATGACAACAGCCGTGTAAGTGTTGAGCACAACGACGAAAGCAAGCGTGATGTACCACTTACAAAGACTACGCCTGATAATTGGGCAGATTATGATACGGTATTTATCGGCTATCCGATTTGGTGGGGCATTGCTGCTTGGCCTGTAAACAATTTTGTTAAGGGCAATGATTTCAGCGGCAAAACCGTTATTCCGTTTTGCACATCAACATCATCAGGCTTAGGTCAGAGTGGTGACCTTTTAGCAGATATGGCAGGCACAGGCAATTGGCAGGACGGCGAAAGATTTTCTTCAGGTGCCTCATCAAGCAAGGTTGAATCTTGGGTAAACGGTCTTGACCTTAAATAAAATCCACAAATTTACACTTGTGCTTTTGGCGGTTACTGTTACGGTGATACCATTATGTCTTGGCTTTTCGCCGAACATTAAATTATTAAGAGAGGTAATATTATGAAAATTCTTTTTATTAACGGCAGTCCGAACGAAAACGGAAATACTGCTAATCTTGCTTCAATTCTTTTGAACGGCAAGAAATACGAAACACTTAATTTAACTAACTTCACAATCGGCTCATACGGTCAAACTTTACCTTATGACGGACTTGACAGAGTGATTGAAAAAATGAAAGAGGCTGACACAATCGTTATCGGTTCTCCGCTTTATTGGCACAATATTTGCGGCTCTGTTCGTAATGTTTTAGACCGTTTTTACGGCAGGGTTGACGAGAGCGAGCTCTTAGCTAGAAAGCTATATTTTGTATTCCAAGGTGCGGCACCCGAAAAGTGGATGCTTGACGCAGGCGAATACACGATGAAACGCTTTGCCTCTCTTTACGGTATGGAATATATGGGAATGGCAACGAACAGCAAAGAGGCTGAAGACTTAAACAAAACCGTATGAATTCAAAAACAAAATTAAAACTAAAGCCGATAATTGATATTTTAATGACATTTGCTCTGCTTCTTTTGATGTCCTACGAGCTTTTAGGCTCAACTGCACACGAGGTCATCGGCGTTGCTATGTTTGTGCTTTTTGTTGTTCATCACGCACTCAATATAAATTGGGCAAAGCATTTAACAAAAGGCAGGCAAACACCTATAAGAATTTTTCAAAATATTCTTGTTTTGCTTGTGCTTATATCATTTGTCGGCTCAATCGTCAGCGGGGTAATTGTTTCAAGGCATCTGTTTGTATTTTTGAATATAAAATCAACCTATGCAGCGAACAGAATCCATATGCTTTCTGCATATTGGGGATTTATATTTATGTCGCTCCACCTCGGACTTCATTTCAATATGATTTTGCTAATGATAAAAAAGAAAAAGCAACTCTCACCAAAAGTGAAGACTGCTTTCAAAATAATATTCATACTCATTTTTGCATACGGAATTTACGCATTTTTCAAACGGGATATAGCATCTTACCTGTTCCTGAAAAATCAGTTTTTCCTCCTTGGCGATAACGAACACCTACCGCTTTATCTATTTGACTATATGTCAATAATGTTTTCCTTTACAACATTGAGCCACTTTATTTTTTTCAATATTAAAGTTGAATACAAAAAGCGGGTCTTAGGGTGTCCTTAACGAGAAAATTACCGTTTGGATAACCAAATGGTCTGCTCGCTAAGATTATGCATTGCAACTTGGCAAATAAAATTTAAGGCACAGCCTACGGAAATTTTCTCCGTAAGTTGTGCCTTTTTCTCATTTATAAATCACTTGTTCATTAACGATTTCTGTTGCTCTGTTGCGAATATTATTCATTTTTTGCACCCACAGCTTCATATTTTCGGCTTTGAGTTTTTCCGTAACTTGTTCCTGCTCAGCAAGTGATTTTATTGTCTGTTCAAACAAATTCTCTGCCTGAAGCTCAACATCGGCAAGGTAATTGTAAAGCTTACCCGATGTAAGAAGATTGTAATAAAGCACTCGATGACTTGATTTCAAATAGCGTCTGTGCCTCATTGCCCACACACTGATTTGCCTTTGGTTTTCATCAGGTAGCGTAAGAGTTGGCAAAAGATAATCGCCTTGTTGCGAATAACTACCGCCTATATTTTCAAAATTTGTTTTCATATTGAAGCCTCCTTGGATTTGGTAACTTCATTATGCTGAATACAAAACGAAAAGACAAATGTGTGGATTTAAGAAACAGAAAAAGGCTCTGACCTTTTACAGTCAAAGCCTCATCTGCCATTGCAATGCCTTAGTTTTATTAAGTTTTATCATACTGCCTTATCAAACCTCAGCATTTGTTTCCCGCTTTTTTTGTTGCCATGCATTCGTAAGGAGCTGCCGGGGGCAGGTCCTGTAGATCGTAAAATTCATTGTCTTGTGAACCTTGACAAAATAACTCTTACGGGGGTATAATATGCTTTACCTAAAGAAAGACAGTCTGCAAACCAGAAAAGCATTACAATCAGGGCTTGTACTGGTTTCGACGGGGGTCTGGAAGTTGGAGAAGCCATCCGTAGCGGGACACTACGTTAAAAGTTCCACTTAAATATAAACGCAGACAATACAGAATTAGCGTACGCAGCCTAATTAGGCCGCAGTCGGCCCCGGATCATCCGCTGTTCGGGTCACCGGCTTCAAACAGGCGGAGCACTTCGTTCCCAAAGCTTTGAGGGGATGGAAGAATTTATGAAGCTACTAAAGTGGGGAACCTGTCATTAGGTGCCGCATGGAGGGAATGTTAATATAATGACTGTGATGGGAGATGCTCGAATGGATGGGCTTTCGGACGCGGGTTCAACTCCCGCCAGGTCCACTGATATCCTGAAATTTTTGAAAGAATCAAAGATTTCAGGATATTTTTTTTGCGCTTTTTTGGTGGAAAATCAACAGTGGAATTAAATGATAATAAATATCAATATCAAAAAAAGAATTGAAGCAGAAAAAAACATATGGTACATTTATTGAGTTAGAAGAACAGAACTGAAAACAACACGGACTAACTATTGGTAGATGAAAGTAACTATAGATATAGAGGATAAAGAATGAAAAGAAAGATTGTAATAGCCATTTTATGTGCGGCGGTGTCAATGGGAACCGTTGGATGTGGAAACAGTACGGCATCCGCCAAGAAAACACAGACGCAGACAGATAAAAAAGAAGATTCCAAAAGTGAAAATTCCGAAAAATCCAGTGAAGAAAAGCAAAGCCGCGATATATTTGCGATGGATACGTATATGACGGTAACAGCATATGGAGAGCATGCATCTGAAGCAGTAGATAAAGCTGAGACAGAGATCAAACGGCTGGATGAAATGTTGTCTACCGGAAATGAAAACAGTGAAGTGTACAAATTAAATCAAAACGGGGAAGCGGTTGTTTCGGATGACACGGCGTACTTGTATGAACGCTCTGAAAAAATATATAAACAGACAAAAGGAGTATTTGACATATCCATCTACCCGGTCATGGATGCATGGGGATTTACAACGGAGAATTACCGGATTCCTGCGGAGGATGAACTGAGTGCGTTACTGAAGAATGTAGATGCATCGAAGATCCAATATGACAAAAAGACAAAAAAAATCACGTTGCCCAAGAATGTGAAAATTGATTTCGGAGGCATTGCGAAGGGATATACATCTTCAAGGATTATGCAGATTTATAAAAAGTGTGGTGTGACGAGCGGCCTGGTAAGTCTTGGAGGAAATGTACAGCTTCTTGGTGCAAAACCAGATGGAAGTGCATGGAAGGTTGCGGTAGAAAGTCCGGATGAAGACGGAAATTATCTTGGAATCCTGCAGGCAAAGGACAAGGCGGTTATTACATCGGGCGGATATGAGAGATACTTTGAAAAAAATGGGAAGAAATATCATCATATTATTGATCCGTCTACCGGTTATCCGGCAGAGAACGGACTGACTTCGGTAACGATCGTAAGTGATGACGGAACACTTGCGGATGGATTATCTACTTCACTTTTTATCATGGGAAAAGAGAAAGCGGAGAAATTCTGGAAGAAGTATAACGATAAATTTGATGTGATTCTGCTTACGGATGACGATCAATTATACGTATCAGAAGGGATTGCGGATGATTTTCAATCGGATTATAAGGTAAATGTAATGAAAAAGTAGAGGTGGAAGATATGGATAAAGAAAAAGTGATCAAAAAAATAAAACAGGGTGCACCGGCTACCTCGGCGATTGTAGTTGCAGCCTGTATCGGGATGTCGTTAAGCGGCTATCAGGCACCGGTTTATGAAGCTCAGGCGCAGACGAAAGAGACAAAGACAACGGATGCCGAGGAAGCGAAGAAGACAGAAAGCAAGGCAAAAGGTTCTTTTGATCTGGCGGACGGAATCTATAAAGGAACAGGAACCGGTTATGCCGGCGAGGTGACTGTTGCGGTAACGATCAAAGATAAACAGATTACGGCAATTGATATCTTAAGTTCTTCGGACGATGCAGCGTTCTTTAACCGTGCAAAAGCAGTGATAGACAGGATCATTGCAGGACAGACTCTGGATGTGGATGTGGTGTCTGGCGCAACATTTAGCTCTAATGGTATTATCAGTGCGGTGAAGAATGCATTGACAGGAGAAAAAGACAGTGGAGAGACGGGAGAATCCCAGTCCGGAAATGCAGCGGTACAGGGAAGTACACTGTCACTGGCTGACGTGCAGGATGCGGCAGCGTATAAAGATGGAACCTATTATGGAACAGGAACCGGATTCGGGGGAACTTTGAAAGTCAAGGTTGTGATCAGCAGAGGAAAGATTACGTCTATTGAGGTTGTGGAGAATCATGATGACAGCAGTTATCTGAATCGTGCAGAAGCATTGATCGACAATATTATTTCGTCGCAGAGTACAAATGTAGATGTAATCTCCGGGGCGACTTACAGTTCGAACGGAATTAAGAGTGCAGTAAGAGATGCACTCCGTCAGGCTGCAGTAAGCGGTAATTCACAGTCTGTGAATGCGAAGACGGAAGATACTTCTAAGACAGAAGACAATACGACTGTCAAAGGCAATTTCCCGTATAAAGAAGGTATTTATTACGGAACGGCAGAAGGGTATAACGGTGAGATAGAAGTAGCGGTGGTTCTTCAGGATAAATCAATCAAGGCAGTACTCGTAACAAAGAATCATGATGATGAAAAATTCTTTAACCGTGCAATGGATGTAGTAAAAAATATTATGAAAAAACAGAGTACGGATGTGGACGTAGTATCCGGAGCAACTTACAGTTCAAATGGTCTCATAAATGCAGTGAAGAATGCATTAAAAGAAGCAGAAAAGGTAACAAACGGACAGACAACGGAGCCGGATAAGGAAGAAGCTGATACTTCAGAACTTGAAAAAGCGATGAAAGAAGCAGAAGAACTGAAACAAGAGGATTATACAGAAGCAACCTATGCGGTTCTTAAGACCAGAATGGAAGACGCACAGAAGCTGCTTGATGCAGATAAGACAGAGATCAGTCAGGAAGATGTGGATCAGGCTCTTGAGAATCTGAACCAGGCACTGGCACTGCTGGAGAAAAAAGATGATGGCGAAGATGATACTACAGTATATAAAAATGGTATCTATGAAGGACGTGCGCTGTGCAGACCGGATGAAGATGAAGATTTCACGGCTTATAATCTGACATTGAAAGTGACAGTGCGGGATGACAAGATTGTTGCTGTTACTGATGTAAAAGGGGACGGAGATTCATCGAATGACAGATATATCCTTCGCGCTGCAAACGGAACATCGAATAAAAAAGGTGTGACAAGCCAGCTGATCGAGAAAGGTAATACAGAAGGAATTGATGCAGTATCGGGTGCAACCTGTACTTCAAAAGCAATCCTGGATGCATGTGAGAACGCCTTGCTTTCTGCAAAAAGACAGTAAAAAGAGACTGAGTTAAAGGAGAGAGAAGAATGAGAGAATTCTGGATGCGCCTGATGAGTGCTGTAGTGATCGTCGGGTTGATATTGGGATATAATTCCGTGCTGGAAGTCAGAGCAAAAGATGAGGAAATTGCAAAACTGAATGCCAAAATCGAAAATACGGAAAGTTTAGAAGATGAGGATTCAAAAAACGGTTCTTATAAAGACGGGACATATACCGGAGAAGCGGATGGATTTGGTGGAACTGTTAAAGTGGAAGTAATAGTAAAAAAGCAGAAGATTAAGGAAGTAAATATTGTCTCTGCTGACGGAGAAGATGGTTCTTATCTGACTATGGCGAAAGATATTATACCGAAGATTCTGGATGCGCAAAGTGCAGAAGTAGATACGATCAGCGGTGCGACTTTCAGTTCTACAGGAATTAAGAATGCGACAAAACAGGCATTAGAAAAGGCGGTAAAATAAATGAATGCAAAACAATTGAAAAAGATACATATATGGATAAGGGCAATCATCCAATTGCTGTATTTTATCTTTATTCCGTCGGTATACACAGCAGCATTTGCAGGTGTGAAATATATATTTACACAGATTGGTGCGGGTGAAAAAGTAGCGCTGACATCATTTGTTACTGTACTTATTGTGGTGTGTGTATATACTGCTGTTTTCGGAAGATTCTTTTGTGGATTTGCCTGTGCATTTGGAAGTCTTGGCGATGGAGTGAATGCATTATACAGACTGATCTGCAAAAAGATGAAAAAGAAACCGGTGCAGATTCCGGACCGGATTGCAGACAGACTTGTATATCTGAAATATGTAATTCTGGCGATCATCGTATTTATGTGCTATGGCGGTGTATACAGTAAAGCACAGGGAACAAGTCCTTGGGATGTATTTTCTATGATACATGCAGGAAATTTTAAACTGAATGGATATCTCATAGGGTTGGTCATTCTGGTATTTCTGATTGTCGGAATGTGTCTGGAGGAAAGATTTTTCTGCAGAAATTTCTGCCCGATGGGAGCTGTATTCTCACTGGTTCCGGTGTTTCCGGTATTTGCACTTCACAGAGACCGGGAATCCTGCATTCCAAAGTGCAGTGCATGTTCCAGAAAATGTCCGGCGAATATCGGACTTCCGACGGATGGTTCCTGGAAAGTAGAAGGCGACTGTTTCCAGTGCCAGAAATGTATAGATACATGTCCGAAGAAGAATATTCACTGCGGAGTGAAAAAGATCAGAGGCAATGAAATCTGGTTTACAATTTTAAGAGCATTGATATTACTTGGATTATGTATCTGGCTTGGAGTATAAAATAACATAATATGCAGACATGTGTGGAAAATGCACATGTCTGATTAGTAAAAATTTTTTTTGATTATAAGTTAGAAAATACTAACTTAATAATAAATATTTTCATTAAGGAGGCTTTTATGAAAAAGAAAGAAATGAAGACAAAAGTAATGGCAGTTGCGATGTCGGCAACCATGGCAGCCAGCATTTGTCCGGCGGTACCGGCGATGGCGGTAACGAAAGATCAGGTGGCAAAAGATGGAACATATACGAAGACTGCACATGTCACAAGAACAGAGGATGATGATGAAGATGAATGGAATGAATATGATGTCCGAGTAGCCTTGACTGTAAAAGATGGAAAGTTTTCTGATATTGTAGTAACTCCGGAAAATGGCTATGAGTCTGGTAACGATTCATATTTTAACAAAGCATATTCTAAATCAAAGGGAATAAAATCAAAATTAGCTGGTCAGTCAGCAACAGAAGATACAATTAATAGTTGGGATACCGTATCTACTGCAACAAGATCATCTGATGCCATAAAAAAAGCGGCATTAGAAGCAATCCAGTCAGCACCAGAAGCAAGTACAGCAGCAACTGTAGATACAGCAGCTCTGGAAGCTTCAATTACGAAAGCAAAAGCATTAAAAGAAAGTGATTACACAGCTGAGACATGGAATACGTTAAAGACAGCACTTGCGTCTGCAGAGACAGCACTCGCTGAAAAGAAATCTCAGGATACAGTCGATGCAGCGAAAAAAAATCTTGATAGTGCAATTGATAACTTGAAAGCAGCAGTAAAAGAAGAATATAAATATGTCTATGCAGGACTTAGCTGGGCGGAATACTGGGCAGCAGAAGGAGTACAGGCAGCAGGAGACAGTTCATCATCCAGTGAATTGGATACAAAAGGAGAGTCAGATAAAGGTGCATTTGATGTTGTAACACGTGCAACGGTGAACCATGGACTTCACAGAGGAAGTTATCAGTGTGCGGCAATCATAGAAGCAGAAAATGGAAAATCTTATGAAGTGTCATATTGGACAGATTCAAAGAAAGCTGTTCTGACAGATGGAAAAACGATTACATTTGACCGTGGAGCAATCACCGAAGAAGACGGAACAACAACGAAGATGACAAAATATGATGTTACAGGACTGAAATATGTACCGGTAAAAGTAGCGGCAGAAGATTATGAAGCATTCTGCAAAGCATACAAAGTTGTAGAAAACGGTGGAGAACTTGCAGGAGGATTTGCCGAGAATAAACTTCAGTCATACAAAGGTCTGAAAGCAAAAGTTACAGCAGATACAAACGGACTTAAGACAGCAACTAAGAATGCGGATGGAACATTCAGTTTCTCAGCAAAAGAGACAGGAACGGAATCTGGAATTGAAGGCCAGGAATTAAAAACAGCACCAACAGCAGAAGAAGCAGGACTTACAGTAAAAGAAGCAAAGGGCTCTTATGGAGAATTCTTAAGAGTAGATCTGACGGGTAATTACGGAGCCCTCGGAGCAAATATGCAGAGTGTAAAATGGACATACTATGGAGATGACAGTACATACACGAATGCAAAAGCAACATACGGAACAAAATTTGCAGCAGATAACTGGATGCATAAATCAATGGGAATTCAGCTTGGACTTACCAAGTCACTGCGTTGTACATTGCCGGAAGGAACAGATGGAACGGGATACTGGACAATTACAATTTCAGCACTGGGTTATAAAGATGTAACATATAATTTCCAGGCAAAAGATGAAAACATCGTAAAAGATGCAAAAGAAGAGATCAGTACAACAAATCTGGAAGCAGCAATTAAGAAAGCCGAAAGTCTGACGGAATCAGATTATACAGCAGACAGCTGGGCGGCAATGCAGACAGAGCTTCAGGAAGCAAAAGATGAAATAAAAACTCCACATACACAGGCAACAGTTGATGAAGCAACCAGTCATCTGAATGCAGCAATCGACGCACTTGTAAAAGCAGAGAAAAAAGAGACTTATGTTCTCATGAACATCCCGTATGCAGCATTCTACAAATCAGAGACAACAAACAATGACGTGGATGTTGATGTATTTACTTCTGCAACAAAGAACAAGACACGTACCACAGGACTTGCAGGTGGTTCTTATCATGAAAATGCAGATGGATCACAGATTGATGGTATTACATTTGCTGTAAAAGTAGATCCTTCCGTAGATCTTACAAAATACAAAGAAGTAAAAGATACGGATAAAGTTGATATTACAGTAACGAACCGTGGACAGACATCTATCACAACATTAGAAGGAAAAGATACACTTTTTGAAAACGAGACATATGCATACTATCCATTGACAGAGGCTCCTGCAAATTACAAAGAAGTTTCTATGGACAAGGATGGAAAACTTGTATTCAGCGAGGTTAAAGGACAGAAAGCAGAAGCTCTGACAGGTGTTACGGCAGAATTGTTAACACAGTCTTCTTATGGAGATTACCAGCTTAATCTGGACGGACTTCCGGAAGATAAGATTACATCTTCTAATGTAAATGCAGTCGTTGTAAAGACAACAGATGGAACTGCCTATGGTATGCGTCATCTGGAGAACATCTGGAGAGGAAATGAGCTCGCTTGGAGTACCGGATATACAGAGTCAGTACATGGTTGCCCGACATCTTCAGCGCATTATGCATCTATGATGGGCAAGACGATTGACAGTATTGAATATTATACAACAAATGGTCTATATACAATTGATGTTAATGATCTTTATGTCCCTGTAAAATTTGCAAAAACAGAGGATGCTGTTAAGGTTGCAGATGCAGATATTTCTGCTGGTAAGACGGCGATAGAGCTGAATCTTAGGGATGATTTTGATCCGGAATACACCGTTGAAGGATTGAATGTGAAAGTAGAAGGCAATGTATTAACATTTAAAGCAGATTCTTCAATTAATCCGGGGAAATATACACTTACAGTAAAAGATAAAAATGGAAAATATGCAGATCTGAAAACAACATTCATTCTGTCAACAACAGATATGCCGGCAACATATGATGCAGATAACAAAAAGCTTACAGTGGCAGAAAACAGTAATGAGGAAGCATTCAATACTTATATCGGAAATATTACATCTGTAAACGTGAACGGCACCGATTATGCAGCAAGTGGAAGAGGTTCTGTAAAGATTATTGATAAAGACGGAACGCTGGTGACAGATGCAGCGCCATTTAAAGATGCGGCGGCCGGAACAGAATTCCAGATCACGGTTACATCAACTGGTTATACAACACCTCTTACATTTACATACAAAGTTCCGGGAGAAACTCCGGCGCCATCTGAAGTAGATATAACGAAACTTGCAGCAGCAATTGAAAAGGCAGAAGGATTAAACGAATCAGATTATACAAAAGACAGCTGGAAAGCACTTCAGTCAGAGCTGACAAAAGCGAAATCTGCACTGGAAGCAAAAGAGAGCCAGGATACAGTTGATAAAGCAGCAGACAGCCTGAACAAAGCAATCGACGCACTGGAAGCAGCGACACCGGATGAGCCGACGAAAGAAGTATCAACAGATGCACTTGAAAAAGCAATGAAAGCAGCAGGTGCTTTAAACGAATCAGATTATACAGCAGACAGCTGGAAAGCACTTCAGTCAGCACTGGCTGAGGCTGACACAGCACTGAAAGAAAAGAAAGATCAGGATACAGTTGATAAAGCAACTGAGAAGCTGAATAAAGCAATCAGTGCACTTGTGAAAAAGGATGCAGGACAGAAAGTTAACGATACAAATGGAACAACCGGTACATCAGGCAAATCCGGTAAGACAGGATCCACATCGAATACGAAGAGTGGAAAAGCTGCGAAGACCGGAGATCCATCAAGCATGTTTGCGTGGTTAGGACTTGCAGTAACATCTCTCGGAGCCGGAATCGGAGGATTCTCACTTAAGAGAAAGAAAAGAGAAGATGAAGAATAGTATGAGTTGTATAAAACAACAAATTACAGATTAGAGTAACTTAAGAAAAAGTACCCATGGTAACATAAGTAATATGACACTGTGGGTACTTTTTTTATTCTATATACCGGAAACTTCACAAAGGCTACATAGTTCTCTGCTATAATAATTAAGATCAAAGAAAAATATATCATGAAAATATAAATTTAAGAGGAGGGCCGGGTCTTATGGATAAGATCAAAATATTAGTAGTAGATGATGAAAGCAGAATGAGAAAACTGGTGAAGGATTTCCTGGGAAGAGAAGGATATCAGGTATTGGAAGCCGGCGACGGGATGGAAGCAATGGAAGTATTTTATGATGAAAAAGATATTGCACTGATCATTCTGGATGTGATGATGCCAAGAATGGATGGATGGCAGGTATGCCGTGAAGTACGCCAGTCATCAAAAGTGCCGATCATCATGTTAACTGCAAGGTCAGAGGAACGAGATGAATTACAGGGATTTGCTCTGGGGGTTGACGAATATATTTCCAAGCCATTCAGTCCGAAGATCCTGGTAGCCAGAGTCAATGCAATATTAAGAAGAGCCAATGTATTAGGCGGTGGTGACGAGATCGATGCAGGAGGAATTGTAATCGATAAAGCCGCACATCAGGTGAAGATTGATGGTAAAGAGATTGAATTAAGCTTCAAGGAATTCGAACTGCTGTCATACTTTGTAGAGAATCAGGGCATTGCATTATCGAGAGAGAAGATCTTGAATAATGTATGGGATTATGATTATTTCGGAGATGCAAGAACCATTGATACACACGTAAAGAAATTAAGAAGCAAACTCGGAGAAAAGGGAAATTACATTAAGACAATCTGGGGCATGGGATATAAATTTGAGGTTGATGAAGCATGAAGATCATAAGTAAAGATAAGAAACAGAAGATAAAAAGTGTACATCATTCGATTAAGACGCAGATGATCACATCCTTTGTAGGATTGTTGATCTGTCTGGTCGTGACATTGATGTTCATCAACGGAAAATTTCTGGAGCCGTATTATATAAGTAAGAAGGAATCCCGTTTCATAGAACTTTATGAGAAATTAAATGACGTATCAAATGAAGATAAATGGGACAGCACAAAGAAGAATAATTCACTCATTCATTTCGCTGAAAAGAATAATATTTCTTATCTGGTAATTGAAAAGGATAATGATGTGCATACGAATGTGCATGACAAGAATATGTTGAAGAATCAGATGATGGGATATTTTCTGAATCAGGCACAAAAAGAAAGCCGGACACTGGATTCTACGGATGTCTATCAGATCAACCAGTCATGGGATCCGTGGAATCAGAGTTATTATGTTGATATGTGGGGAAGTCTGGACGACGGCAGTCAGTTCCTGCTTCGAAGTCCGGTAGAAAGTATGCGTGAAAGTGCGTCGATATCCAATCGTTTCCTATTATATATAGGAAGTGTTCTGATCGTTGTATCCATTCTTCTGATCTGGTATTTCTCAAAAAGAATCACAGATCCGATCCGGGAGCTTGCGAGATTATCCGACCGGATGGCAGATCTTGATTTTGATGCGAAATACACCAGCGGCGGAAGCAATGAGATCGGAGAACTGGGAGAGAACTTTAACCGGATGTCAGAGAAATTGGAGAGCACGATCTCTGAACTTAAGAAAGCTAACAACAGTCTGCAGAAAGACATCGAACAGAAAGATAAGCTGGAAAAGATGAGAAACGAATTCCTAGGAAACGTATCTCATGAGTTAAAGACACCGATCGCTCTGATCCAGGGCTATGCCGAAGGATTAAAAGAAGGAGTCAATGAAGATGCGGAGAGTCGGGAATTCTACTGTGATGTTATTATGGATGAGGCGTCCAAGATGAATCAGATGGTCAAGAATCTGCTGACATTGAACCAGCTGGAATTCGGTGATGAAGATATCGTGTTTGAACGATTTAATCTGACGGCACTGGTCAAAGGCGTTCTGCAGAGTATGGAGATCATGGCGGATCAGGCAGGTGCCAAGATTATGTTGCACACAGAAGAGGACATCTATGCGTGGGCAGATGAGTTTAAAGTAGAGCAGGTTGTAAGAAATTATGTAAGTAATGCATGCCATCATGTCAGCGGCGATATGGTGATCGAAGTGAAGATGGTGCAAAAAGACGGCAAAGTCAGAGTATCGGTATTTAATACCGGTAATCCGATCCCGGAAGCAGATGCACCTCATATCTGGGATAAATTCTATAAAGTAGATAAGGCCCATACAAGAGAATATGGAGGCAACGGAATCGGCCTTTCAATCGTAAAAGCAATTATGAAATCATTCAACCAGGAGTATGGTGTAAAGAATTATGACAATGGAGTTGAATTCTGGTTTGAACTTGATGTACAATAAACCATAACAGTTCACTTGACAAATAATATAAAGTGAATGTCCGGGACAATATCCCTGATATACCACATATGAAAGGCAGGACAACAAGATGATTGCAATTATTGATTACGATGCAGGAAATATAAAGAGTGTGGAGAAAGCCATGCAGCTTCTGGGACAGGAAGTAATAATCACAAGAGACAGAGAGACAATCATGAATGCAGATAAAGTGATCCTTCCGGGAGTCGGAGCATTTGGAGATGCGATGAGTAAACTCAGACAGTATGGGCTTGATGAGGTGATCAGGGATGTGACGGCAAAGGGAACTCCTTTCCTGGGAATCTGTCTTGGTTTACAGTTATTATTTGAACGAAGTGATGAGACGCCGGGCGTGGAAGGACTTGGAATTCTGAAAGGTGAGATACTAAGAATCCCGGATAAGGAAGGCCTTAAGATTCCACATATGGGATGGAACTCTTTGAAGTTCCAGAATAACGGAAGATTATTCAAAGGGATTCCGGAAGATTCCTATGTATATTTTGTTCATTCTTATTATTTGAAAGCAGCAGATGAGGGAATTGTAACTGCTACGACAGAATACAGTACACATATCCATGCTTCGGTAGAACAGGGGAATGTATTCGCATGCCAGTTCCATCCGGAAAAAAGCAGTGATATCGGAATTCAGATATTAAAGAACTTTGTGGAATTATAGGGAGGACATCATTATGCATACAAAAAGAATCATTCCATGTCTGGATGTAAATAACGGAAGAGTTGTAAAGGGAGTAAATTTTGTATCGTTAAGAGATGCCGGAGATCCGGTTGAGATTGCAAAAGCGTATGATAAAGCAGGTGCAGATGAGCTTGTATTTCTTGATATTACAGCATCATCGGATGCCAGAGGTACAGTGGTAGATATGGTACGCAAGGTGGCAGAAAACGTATTCATCCCATTTACAGTTGGCGGAGGAATCCGTACAGTAGATGATTTTAAGGCACTCTTAAGAGAAGGTGCGGATAAGATTTCAATTAATTCATCTGCAATTAATACACCGAATCTGATATCAGAAGCAGCAGAAAAGTTCGGCAGCCAGTGTGTAGTTGTTGCAATTGATGCAAAGAAGCGGGAAGATGGAAGTGGCTGGAATATTTATAAGAATGGCGGACGGATCGATGTAGGAATTGATGCGGTGGAATGGGCTTCAAAAGTGGAGAAGCTTGGAGCAGGTGAGATCCTTTTGACAAGTATGGATTGTGACGGAACAAAAGCCGGATATGATCTGGAACTTACGAAAGCAATTGCCGAGGAAGTGAATATTCCGGTGATCGCATCCGGAGGTGCCGGCAGTCTGGAACATTTTTACGATGCACTGACGGAAGGAAAAGCAGATGCGGCTCTGGCAGCATCATTATTCCACTATAAGGAACTGGAGATCAGAGAAGTAAAAGAATATTTAAGAGGAAAAGGTGTATCCGTTCGTCTGTAAGAATGAACAAAGATAAGAGGAAAAAGGATAGTGTAAAACATGGCAGCAATTAATAATGACTGGCTGGATGCTCTGAAAGGAGAGTTTAAAAAGCCATATTATAAAAAATTATTTGAAACAGTCAACGAAGAATACAGGACAAGACAGATATTTCCGCCTGCAGATGATATTTTTAATGCATTTCATCTGACACCTTTACATAATGTAAAAGCGGTTATACTGGGACAGGATCCATATCATAATGTAGGACAGGCACACGGACTTTGCTTTTCTGTGAAGAAAGGAGTAGATATTCCGCCGTCACTGGTGAATATCTATAAAGAATTGCATGATGATCTGGGATGTACGATCCCCAATCACGGCTGCCTGACCAAGTGGGCTGAGCAGGGAGTCCTGATGTTAAATACGGTATTAACAGTAAGGGCGCATCAGGCCAATTCGCATAAAGATATTGGATGGGAAGAATTTACAGATGCAGCTATCATGGCATTAAACAGTCAGGATCGTCCGATCGTTTTCATCTTATGGGGAGCACCGGCTCAGAGAAAGGCAAGGATGCTTACGAATCCCAAACACCTGATCCTGAAAGCCCCGCATCCGAGTCCGTTATCCGCATATCGTGGATTTTTCGGAAGTAAGCCATTTAGTCAGACCAATGATTATCTGAGAGCTCACGGAGTAGAGCCAATTGACTGGCAGATTGAGTAGATGAGGAGAATATAAGGAAAGTATGAAGAAAATTAAGGCATTACTTGTGGTCGTTTGCACAGGTGTATTATTGACAGCCTGCGGCAATTCATCCCAAAAAGGGGTAGAATACTTAGAAGACGGAAAATATGATCAGGCAATCGAACAGTTTGAACAGGCAGTAGATAAGAAGAAAAATGTCGGGGATGCCTATCGTGGCATTGGAATTGCCAAATGGGAAAAGAAGGATTACAAAGGTGCAAGAAAAGCTTTTAAGAAAGCACTGGAAAATGATGCCGAAAAGACGGGAACCATCTATAATATGATTGGAAACTGTGATTTGAAACTCGGAGAAGCGAAAGAGGCATTAAATTATTATAATCTTGGCCTGGCACAGGAAGATTCCGGTAAAAAGATGAAAAAAGAGATGCAGTACAATATTATTGTTGCATATGAACAGATGGAAGACTGGGAAAGTGCAAAGGTAAAACTGGAAGAGTATCTGGAAAATTATCCGAATGACAAATCGGCAAAAAAAGAGGCCGAGTTTCTGAAAACAAGATAAATGGAATGAATCTATAGAAAATGGGAACAGTATGATAGAAATAAAAAATGAAACAGAAAAAGTAATACTGGTCGGTGTATCACTTTCAGATCAGGATGATACAAAAGAATCTCTGGAAGAATTAAAAGATCTGGTGTCCACGGCAGGAGCTGAGACCGTCGGAATGGTCATTCAGAACAGAGAACAGCAACATCCGGGAACCTATGTCGGAAAAGGAAAGATTGAAGAACTGAAAAGTATGATCTGGGAGCTTAGGGCGACAGGAATCGTATGTGATGATGAACTTTCTCCGGCACAGATGAAGAATCTGCAGGATGAACTGGATGTAAAAGTAATGGACAGAACATTGATCATTCTGGATATCTTTGCGGCAAGAGCATCTACAAGTGAAGGCAAGATTCAGGTAGAACTGGCGCAGTTAAAGTACCAGCAGACCAGATTGGCGGGCTTTGGTAAGGCTATGTCGAGGCTTGGAGGAGGAATCGGAACCAGAGGCCCGGGAGAAAAGAAACTTGAGATGGACAGGCGTCTGATCAAGAGCAGGATCGCACAGCTTAACCGTGAATTAAAAGATGTAAAGAAGCACAGAGAAGTAACAAGAGAGCAGAGAAGCCGCAGTCATATTCCGGTGGCCGCGATTGTTGGTTATACGAATGCGGGAAAATCAACACTTCTGAATACGCTGACCGGTGCAGGGATTCTTGCAGAGGATAAATTATTCGCAACCCTGGATCCAACAACCAGAGATCTGAAGCTGCCAAGTGGTCAGGAAATCCTGATGACAGATACGGTAGGATTTATCAGAAAACTTCCGCATCATCTGATCGAGGCATTTAGAAGTACACTGGAAGAAGCCAGATATGCAGATATTATCCTGCATGTAGTAGATGCTTCTAATCCGCAGATGGATGAGCAGATGCATACGGTGTATGAAACACTTCAGAATCTGGGTGTGAAAGACAAACCGGTTATCACAGTATTTAATAAGATCGACCGTATGGAGGATATCTGGGTGCCGAGAGATCTTCATGCAGACTATTATGTGAAAATCTCAGCCAGGACAGGAGAAGGAATTACCGAATTCCTTCAATCTGTAGAAGCAGTATTAAGGGAGCAGAAAGTAGAGATTGAGGCACTTTATCCATATAAAGAGGCCGGAAAGATTCAGCTGATCCGAAAGTACGGGGAACTGCAGGAAGAAGAATACCGGGAAGATGGTATCTTTGTAAGGGCTTTTGTTCCGGTAGAACTTTACGGACAGGTACGGCCCGAAGGCGTAACACCGAACAATTGTTTATAAGCTCTGGAGAAGGTAGAGTAATCTTTAAAACCACAATCATAACAAACCTGTGTGCCAGGCGCACCGGTAGATAAAAGTTCTTTCGCAAGCAGGAGCCGTTTCTGGGAGATGTATTGTCCCAGAGTATAACCGGTCTCCTGCTTGAATAATCTCATCATATAATATTTACTGATATAGAATTGATCTGCGATCAGATCGATTGACAGATTTTCACAGAGGTGTTCGCCTACATAATCAAGGATGGCGAGCACCTTTTCATTACAATTATCAGTATCGATATATTCGAGCCGGTTCTTTCTTACGGCCCGGTTCAGATGTATCATAAATTCCAGAAACATAACCTGTCTGTAAAGCTCGGAAGCATAGCCGCCATCTGTAAACGAATGCTCCAACTGAGAGATAGAACGAAACAGAGAGCTTTTTTCGAAAGATGGGATACGCAGAACATTGGAATGTTCTTTTGCAGCCTTTTGAAAACAATAACTCAGATCATAATTATCTGTCTGATAAGCATTCATAAAATTAGGTGAGATATAGACAATGATTCTTTCATATGGGCAGGAATTGTCAACGGTCAGTCTGTGGATATCGCCTTGTTTTACAAGTACAATGTCATAAGGTTTCAGATCGTAAGAACGGCCCTCGATCATATAATTTACTTTGCCACGGATGAAGATGGTGATCTTATCAAAGTCATGATAGTGGTAGTCTATTTCTTTTGTCTCCTGATCTGTCAGATGAAAGAGACGGAATTCGCTGTTCAGGTATCCTTTTTTCTCATATTGTTCCATTATCGGTACCTCCCCGGATATATATTGGACTGTCTATAGAAAGTTTATATGAAAATGGCATTATTTGCAAGAAATACAGCATTATTTACGTAGAATATGGAAATAATGCCTGTTATGATAAAGATATATAGAACAGAAAATATAAAAGCGATCAATATAAAAAAGCTGGGAACAAAGATCAGGAGGAAAAAAAGATGAAGGTAGTAGTAGAACGTTATCATGGACTTGGCAATGATTATCTGGTATTTGATCCGAATCATAACGAATTAAAACTGGATGAGGCAAATGTAAAAATGCTCTGTGACCGTAATGAGGGACTGGGAGCAGACGGAGTACTTGAAGGCCCGATTCTGAAAGAAGACGGTATGCACGTAAAAGTATGGAATCCGGACGGAAGTGAATCTGAGACCAGTGGAAATGGTGTCCGCATTTTTGCAAAATATCTGAAAGATGCAAGTTATGTACAGAAAAAGAATTTTAAATTATATACAGGAAACGGTCCGGTCGAAGTTACATTTTTAAATGAGGACGGAAGCCGCCTGCGTGTATCGATGGGAAAATTATCTTTCTGGAGTGATGAGATTCCTGTTATTGGAGAAAGACGAGAAGTGATCAATGAGGATATGGTATTTGGAAGAACGTTGTATCCGGTTACCTGCGTATCGATCGGTAATCCTCATTGTGTCATTCCGATGCGGGAGATCTCAAAACCACTGGTATGTAAGATCGGTGATTATTCTGAGATCGCAAGATATTTCCCAAACAGGATCAATACACAGATTATGCAGGTGATCGATAAGGAAAATATCGCAATCGAGATCTTTGAACGAGGTGCAGGTTATACAAGAGCATCCGGAACAGGTGCCTGTGCAGCGGCAGGAGTTGCATACAAACTGGGGCTGACTAACAGTAAAGTGATCGTTCATATGCCTGGAGGAGAACTTCAGGTAGAAGTAGAAGATGACTGGAATGTATATATGACAGGTGATGTCTTCTATATTGCAAAGGTAACATTAAGCAATGAATTTGCAGAAAGACTTCGCGCATTGTAGACTAATATGTATACAACAAACATATATTCGTGTTATACTAGGGCATAAGGAGGAAACCTTATGCCTTTAAAATTTGTATTTGGGCCGTCGGGCTCAGGAAAATCAACGTATTTATATCAGCATGTCATAGAAGAATCTGAAAAAAATCCACAGGAGAATTTCATAGTGCTTGTACCGGAGCAGTTTACAATGCAGACACAGAAAGATCTGGTTCGTATGCATCCGAGACACGGAATCATGAATATTGATGTATTGAGCTTTGCACGTCTTGCATACCGTGTGTTTGAAGAGACCGGAGTAAAGAAAATACCGGTACTGGATGATGAGGGAAAGAATCTGATCCTGCGAAAGATCGCAGGGAATTATGAGGATAAACTGACTGTCCTAAAGGGGAATATTAAGAAACTGGGGTATATCTCTGAGGTCAAATCCGTGATTTCGGAATTTACACAATATGATATCGGGGAAGAAGAACTGGATGATATGATAGATTCGCTGGATGAAGAATCCAGGTTATATTATAAATTAAAAGACATCCGGCTTTTATATGATGGTTTTCAGGATTATTTAAGAGAACGTTATATCACAAAGGAAGAGTTGTTAGATGTGCTGAGCCGAGAAGTTAGAGAATCAGAGCTTTTAAAGAACAGCACAGTGGTACTGGATGGATTTACAGGCTTTACACCGGTGCAGAACAGGCTGATTCTGGAGCTTATGAAATATTGTAAGGGTGTATGGATAACGGTTATCATGGATGAAAGGGAGAATCCATATTCTTACAGACATCCATATCAGCTGTTTGGACTGAGCAAGCAGATGGTGACAACATTAATCAGTCTGGCGAGGGAAGAACACATTGCGGTAGAGGAACCGGTCTGCCTGTATGGATATCCGGTAAAGCGTTTTGAGAAAAATAAAGAGCTGGCATTTCTGGAGCGGAATATTTTCAGATATGGAGCAGGAACATATGAAAAAGAAGTGAAAAATCTTGGAATTCATGTGGCGCGAAATCCGGGAGAAGAAGCAATGGCTGTAGCAGAAGAGATCAGGAAACTGGTAAGAAAAGAAAGATACCGTTATCGTGAGATTGGTGTCATAGTCAGTGATATGAATGTATATGGAGACTATCTGGAACAGGCATTTGAAACATATGGAATTCCTGTATTTATGGATCATAAGAGAAGTATTCTGCTGAATTCATTTGTAGAATACCTGAGAAGTCTTCTGAATATGGCAGAGAAGAATTTCTCTTATGAAAGTGTATTCCGTTTCCTGCGGACGAATCTTGCAGGATTTAGTTATGAAGAGGTCGATGAACTGGAAAATTATGTGATCGGACTCGGAATCCGGGGCTATAAGGGCTGGCAGAACCGATGGATCCGTCGTATGAAAGGGATGGAAGAAGAGGAACTGGAGAGGCTGAATCATTATCGAGTACAAATGGTAGAAAAAGTGGATAATCTGATGTTTGTTTTAAAACAAAAGAGGAAAACCGTAAAAGATATTACCTTGGCAGTATATGAATTTATGGTTCAGGAGAATATTCAGGAAAGACTTAAGAAAACAGAAGAAGAATTTCAAGAGGCAGGGGAACTGGCTCTGGCAAAGGAATATTCTCAGATTTACCGGATCATCATAGAGTTGTTTGATAAATTTGTGGCACTTCTTGGAGAGGAACCGGTGGGCTTAAGTGAGTATTGTAAACTTCTGGATGCAGGTCTTGAAGAAGCAAGGGTCGGCGTTATTCCGCCAAGTGTAGATCAGGTGGTAGCCGGAGATATGCAAAGGACCAGACTGAAAGATATAAGAGCACTCTTTTTTGTGGGAGCCAATGACTGTTTCCTGCCGGGGGCGCTTTTAAGGACGGGACTTCTGTCTGAACGCGACAGAGAAAAATTCCGTCAGGCTGATCATGCGTTGTCTGCGGGAGGTAAAGAAAAAGCTTATGTCCAGAAGTTCTATCTGTATATGAATCTGACGAAACCATCGGAAAAGCTTAAGGTATATTACAGCAAGGTGTCCGCGGACGGGAAGGCATTAAGACCTTCCTATCTGATTCAGGAATTATTGCGTCTGTATCCGGATGTGAAGGTACGGGACGAGGATGAGAAGGAACTGGTGCAAAAAGAACTGACGGAAAAAACAGGGGTAAAATATCTGATCCGTGGTCTTCAGGAGAAAAATCTGGATGTCACATGGCAGGAGCTTTATACCTGGTATCAGAAAGATCCAAAGTGGAAAGAAAAAGTAGACGAACTTTTAACGGCATGGTATTACAGACGTCCGGAGGATCCATTGTCGGAAAGCGTTGCAAAGCAGCTTTACGGTGAAAATTTCGAAGGAAGTATTACCCGAATGGAACGGTATGCAAGTTGTGCGTGTGCACATTTCCTTGCATATGGATTACGTCTGAAAGAACGGCCAGTATATGAGTTTAAAGCAGTGGATCTTGGAAATGTATGTCACAGTGCCCTGGAATTATTTTCAAAAAAAGCATCTGAAGCAGGCGGCTGGACGATCCTGACAGAAGAACAGAGGAAAGAACTGATCGATGAATGTGTGGAGGCAGCGATCACAGACTATGGTAACTCAGTGTTATACAGTTCGGCGAGAAATGAACAACTGATCGTCAGGATGAAACAGATGCTGGAACGCACAGTATGGGCACTTACGAATCAGCTTAAGGCAGGAGATTTTGTGCCGGAGGCATATGAGCTTCGTTTCTTTGGAGGAAAGATCGACAGAGTAGATGTGTGTGAAACCGAAGAACAGGTATATGTTAAGGTGATGGATTATAAGACTGGAAGCAAGGCGTTTGATATCGTAGCATTGTATCACGGCCTGCAGCTTCAGCTTATGATCTATATGGATGCGGCAATAGAATTTCAGAAGAAACGCCACCCGGAGAAAGAAGTTGTTCCTGCGGGCGTATTTTATTATCGGATCCAGGATCCGATTGTAGATAAGACGAAAGATAAAGAAGAAGCAGAACAGGCAGTCTTAAAGCAGCTGAAACCAGACGGGATCATACCGTTAAAGGCAGAGATCCTTAAGCATCTGGACCGGGATACAACGGGAGAATCTATGGCAGTCCCGGTGAAATATAATAAGAACGGCAGTGTGTCCGGATACTCTAAAGTAGTTGCGGGAGAGGATTTCCAGGCAATGATGGTACATGCCCGGAAAAAGATGAAAGATGCAAGAACAAAGATATTAAATGGAGATGTAGGAGCACTTCCATATAAGAGAGGACAGGAAAGCGGCTGTGATTATTGTCCATACCGGCAGGTGTGCGGCTTCGACGTGAAAATCCCGGGATATGAATATCGTGATATAGGAACAACGGGAAAAGAAGAAGCAATGGAAGCAATGCGGATGGAGCAGAAAGGAGGAGAATAGCCATGGGTGTGAAGTGGACGGAAGAACAGGAGAAAGTAATCCGATTACGGAATCGCAATATTCTGGTATCAGCGGCAGCAGGTTCCGGGAAAACGGCAGTTCTGGTAGAACGAATCATCACAATGTTGACAAAAGATGACCCTCCGATGGATGTGGACCGACTTCTGATCGTTACTTTTACGGAGGCAGCAGCATCGGAAATGAAAGAAAGAATCCGGCTGGCAATCGAAAAGAAACTGATGGAATATCCGGATAATGAACATCTGAAGCAGCAGGCTACTCTGATCCATAATGCGCAGATCACAACGATACACAGTTTCTGCCTTTCCGTGATCCGTGATCATTTTCATGCGATTGATATTGATCCGGGATTCAGAATTGGTGAAGAAGGCGAATTAAAGCTCCTAAGACATGATGTACTGGAAGATATGCTGGAGGAAAAATATCAGGAAGGCAGTAAGCGTTTTCTTGACTTTACCGCAGCGTACAGTACCGGCCGGAATGATAAAAAGATTGAGGATCTGATACTTAAAATTTATGAGTTTTCCAGAAGTTATCCGGACAGTGAAGCATGGCTGGATTCCTGTGTAAAAGCCTATGAAATCCCGGATGTAAAGGCACTGGAAGGAAGCAGCATCATGAAGAAAGTGATGAGAGATATCAGAAAGAATCTGGAAGATGCAAAAGAACTGCTTATCTATGCGGAAAATGTGGCATTAAGTCCGGAAGGGCCTGCCGTATATGAAGCAACACTAGAAAAAGATCTGCAGGTCATCGAAGAATTGTGTAACAGGGCGTCTTATAAAAGTCTTGCGGAAGCATTTTCGAATGTAAAATGGGCGAGGATCGCAGCAAACAAGGATAAAACAGTATCAGAAGAAAAGATTGACCTGGTCAAAAAGATCAGGGAAATGGTCAAAGGGATTGTGAAAAATATGAGCGCCCAGTATTTCTATGAAAGTCCGGAAGAACTGGTGGAAGATCTTCGGGTATGTGCTCCGGCAATGGAAGAACTGGCGGATCTGGTGCGGCTTTTTGCAGAGAGATTCGAAGAGCAGAAGCGTGCCCAGAATATGATCGACTTTTCTGATATGGAACAGTACGCACTGAGGATTCTGACGCAGAAGACGGAAAATGGTTTTGTTCCGTCCAAAATAGCGGAAGAATATCAGAAGCAGTTTGAAGAAATCATGATTGATGAGTATCAGGACAGTAACCTGATCCAGGAAGCAATTCTTACCAGTGTATCTGGCTGCAGAAGCGGAAGATACAATATATTTATGGTGGGGGATGTAAAACAGAGTATTTACAGATTCCGTCTGTCCAGACCGGAATTATTTCTGGAAAAATTCCGCACATATAATATAGAAGAAAGTAAGACGCAGAGAATTGATCTGCACAAGAATTTTCGAAGCCGGAAAGAAGTACTTGAAAGTGCCAATGCTATATTCAGACAGATCATGACTGAAAAACTGGGCGGAATCGTCTATGATGATCAGGCAGCTCTTTATCCGGGAGCTGAATATCCGGAAAATGACAATGTTAAGACAGAGATTCTTGTGATGGACAGTGACCTGGAAATATTGTCAAAAGAGGAAGACTTTGAGGAGAAAATTCCTTCCGAGAGGGAACTGGAGGCAAGAATGATCGCAATGCGTATCCGGGAACTTCTGCGTTCACAGAAAGTTACAGATAAAGAGACAGGGGAACTTCGGAATGTGCGTTACTCGGATATTGTAATCCTGACGAGAAGTATCAAAGGATTTGCCGATGTATTTACCGAAGTGTTGAACCGGGAAGGAATACCGACTTATGCAGGAACAAGCGAGGGATATTTTCAGACTCAGGAAATTGGGGTGCTCATGGATTATTTGAGGGTCTTGGATAACAGAAGGCAGGATATTCCACTTACTGCTGTCTTAAGTTCAGCATTTGCCGGACTATCTCAGGAAGAACTGGCAGAAATACGGTGTGCATATCCGGATACGGCATTCTTTGAGAGTGTGACGAAGTACAGAGAACAAGGAGAGAATGCGGATATACAACTGAAACTTCAAAAATGTCTGGATCAGATGGATGACTTTAGAAAGATTGTACCGTATACACCGATGCATGAATTGCTCTGGAAGATATTGGAAACAACCGGATATGGAGATTATGTTGCATCCATGCCGGGAGGTGCACAGAGGAAAGCAAATCTGGATATGTTGATTGAAAAAGCCAGAGCGTATGAGTCAACGAGCTACAAAGGATTGTTTCATTTTGTAAGATATATTGAACAGCTTCAGAAATACGATGTAGATTACGGAGAAGCAAGTATAGAAGATGAGCATGCAGACACGGTACGGGTAATGACGATTCATAAAAGCAAAGGTCTGGAATTCCCTGTTGTGATCGTGGCCGGAATGGGAAAACGATTTAATATGCAGGATGCAAGGAGTGCTGTGGCTCTTCATGCCGGAATGGGTGTTGGACTGGATGCAGTTAATCTGGAATACAGGACTAAGATACCAAGCATTATCAAAAAGGTGATCCAGAAAGAAGAAGCTTTGGAAAGTCTTGGAGAAGAACTTCGTGTATTGTACGTTGCACTTACTCGTGCAAAAGAAAAACTAATCATTACAGGAACACTTTCAAATCCCGAAGATAAGATATCTGACGGGCGGGTATTTCAGGGAAATAAGAGAAAAGAATTATCATTCTTGCAGCTGAGCCATGCGGTGACGTACTGGGACTTCATATTACCGGCAGTTCTGCGTACAGAAGGAGAACCATTAAAACTTCAGATCTTACATGTAGAAGATGTGGTAAAAGAAAGCATAGAAGAGGAAGAAAAAAGCGGGATTTCCAGAGCTGTTCTTGAAAACTGGGATGTGAATGAGATTTACGAGCCAAAGCTTCATGATATGATGAAAGAACAGTTTGAATTCATCTATCCGTACGAAAAAAGCAGTATGAGAAAGCTGAAATTTACAGTTACCGAGCTGAAAAAGCGGGCATATGAGATTGGTCTGGATGGCGGCGAAGAAGAACGAGAAGAAGAAGGAGAACTTCTGCAGGAAGAACCGGAAGTTGTGCCGATGATTCCGCAATTTTTGCAGGAAGATGAGGTTCTGGCCGGAGCTGCAAGAGGTACGGCTTATCACAGAGTTATGGAACTTCTGGATATGAAAGGGATGCCTGAATTTACAGAAGATACGGCTGGGGAAAAAGAAAACTGGAAGAAATATTTTATGGACTGGCTGGATGATCAGGTAAGAAGAGGACGGATAGAAGAAGATGCCGCAAGATGTATCTGCTGGGAAGATATCCTGCAGTTTGCAAAGTCAGGTATAGGAAGGCGGCTGCGGGAAGCGGACGGTAAACAAAGACTTTGGAGAGAGCAGCCATTTGTACTGGGAATAGATGCCAGAGAGCTGTATCCGGAGGAAGAAGACGGGGAACTGATACTGGTACAGGGAATTATCGATGCCTATTTTGAAGAACCGGACGGACTTGTCGTGCTGGATTATAAGACCGACAAGATAAGACGGAAGGAAGAACTGGCAGAAAGGTATCAGGAGCAGCTGCGCTATTATGCAAAAGCGTTGGAACAAATGACTGGAAAGAAAGTAAAAGAAAAGATTATATATTCCTTTACACTAAAAGAGGGGATTTATATTAAATAAATAGAAAAAGGCACATCTGTGTATCGTAAAAAATTATTTCAGTTATTTGAAAGATTTTGCGATGACCGGGTGTGCTTTTTTTATCATCATACGTTCGAGAAAAGCTATCGGTGACAGATTCTGCAGATTTAACCTTACATTTTTGTAATGTAAACAATATGTGTTGACATACTATATTATATGACATATAATATGCGTAACGAAATAATATTAGATAATAATGCGAAAGGGAGTGAGAGCATGGTTTTTAATACAGGCGCAGCTCTTCTGGATGCAATTGTGCTGGCGGTAGTATCGCGGGAAGATGAAGGAACTTATGGATATAAGATTACGCAGGATGTAAGAAAAGCGATTGATGTATCAGAATCTACATTATATCCGGTGCTTCGGAGGCTGCAGAAAGGGGATTATCTGGAAGTCTATGACCGGCAGTTTGACGGAAGAAACAGACGTTATTATAAAGTGACGGAAAGTGGAAGAACGCAGCTTGCCATGTATCAGAAAGAATGGAAAGAATATTCCGGAAAGATCAGCGAATTGTTTGAGGGAGGTAGACTAGAATGAACAGAGTAGAATTTATGGAGACGCTGTCCAGACTTCTTCAGGATATCCCGGAAGAGGACAGAATCGATGCATTGAAATATTATAATGATTACTTCGATGATGCAGGGTCTGAGAATGAGCAGAATGTAATAGAAGAACTGGAAAGTCCGGAAAAAGTAGCGATGAAGATCAAAGCGGACCGGGAAGACACAGAAGACGGCAAAGAAGGTGGAACGGAAAAAACAACCGGAGAAGCAATCGGCAAAGTAACCGGAGAAAATGCAGCATACTCTGGAGCCAGGGAACAGCATGACCGGGAAAACACATACCAGTATTATCAGGAAGATACATACGGAGAAGAAAAGGATAATAAGATATATCAGGATAACGGAACCTATGATTATGAAAGCCAGGAGAAAAAGCCGTGGACAAACAAATGGCTAAAATTGGCCATGATCATAGCAATTGTAGTGATCGGATTTCCGATTGTGATACCGCTTGGAGCAGGGATTCTGGCATTAATTGCAGGAATTGTAATAGCAGTGTTCTGTTTGTTTGCAGCGATTGTAATCGGCTTTGCGGCAGTGGTGATGGTCGGTGTTGTGCTTTTTGCTGCAGGAATAGGAAGCCTGTTCGCCAATCCGGGTGTGGGACTTGCGGTTCTTGGAGCAGGACTGATGGTGATCGCGATCGGTGTAATCGGTACCGTAGTTGGAGTAAGACTCTGTATTATCGTATTTCCGGGAATCGTCAGAGGAATTGTATATATTTTAAGAAAACCATTTCACAGAAAGGCGGTGGCATAAGAGATGAAGAAACGTTGGAAAATATTCTGGATCGTGTGTGGTTCTATGTTTCTGATTGGAATCATATGTTGTTCGGTATCCTGGGGAATGGGAACGACCCTGACAGATATAGCACATCAATTTCCACATGGGATCAGCTGGGTATCCGAAGATAAGACATATGGTGATCCGGATGATGATGATGATGACGATATAGATGATGATCAGGAGGAAGATAATGAGACTGATACAGACGATGATCAGGACGAACAGAAACAGGAAGAAACAGTACAAGCACAGGAGAAAGCGAACATGAAAGATGCAACCGGTGTTATAGAAGGAAACGGAAAAGCAACATATCAGAATATCCATGAGATAAAAAGTACGGTGCGCGAAGGAAGAATCCATCTGAAGACACAGTCAGATACAGATGAGATTACAGTAGAAAGCAAAGACACACATGAAAAGCTTGGCTTTTGTGCGTTTGCCAAAAATGGAACCTTATATCTTACATCGAATAAAAAGATTAAAAGAATCAAGAATATAGGAAAAGGAACCATTACTGTGACGCTTCCGAAAGATATGGAACTGGAAAAGGCAGAGCTGGATCTGAAGGCTGGTGAATTAAGGGCAGAGCAGATTCTTGCAAAAGATCTTGAGGTAAATGCCGGAGCAGGTGAGGTTAACATCCTGGAATTTGCAGCTGAAAAAGCAGAATTTAAATGTGGGGCTGGTTCCATAACTGCAACAGGCGATGCAAAGAAGAAAATCGAAGCAGACTGCGGAGTAGGAGAGATAAACCTGAAGATAAAAGGAAAGCAGAAAGATTATAATTATGACCTGGACTGTGGTATCGGAGAAATTCGATGCGGAGATGACAGCTTTTCAGGATTTGGGAGAGAAAAAAGCATTGATAATGGCGCAGACAAGAAAATGGATATTGACTGTGGTATCGGATCTATCAATGTAGCATTTATGGAACAGCTGTAAATACAGACAGATGTAGATGATCACAAAGATAATAAAGCAGGCAGAGTATATAATAAAAATATGGAGGACAGAACAATGGAAGGAAAAAGATTATACCGATCAAGAAAAGACAGAATGATATGTGGAGTATGTGGTGGAATCGCAAAATATTTCAACATTGATCCGACACTTGTGAGACTGGCATTTGTACTGATCTCAATGGGAGCCGGATCGGGGGTACTGGCTTATATTGTTGCGGCGATTATTATACCGGATGATCCGGAGGAAAATTAAGGGGTATTTCTATTTAGTTCATCATCGTGGCTTATCCCGGTCCATGAGAAAGACTTGGTATTATGTTTGTTGCTGGATGTCACGATGCAGAAGTTCTAAGGCAGTCCGCCTTCCCTAAGAACGAAAGGGTCTCCGCTCAAAACTCACCCCTACGGGGTTCAAACAGTTCGCTCCGTCCCTTTAACGGGAAGTCAAACTGCCTAAGAACTTCTACACATCGCGCCAAAATACGCATCAAACACAATACCAAGTCTTTCTCATGTCGTGATTGGCCAATGATAATGAATTCAATAGAGGGATTGTAACCGTTGTGTAGCCGGAAAGTTGTGGTGAAACCATTGATTTTCCGGCTTTTTCGTACACTTCCGGTATCACAAAGGTTACGGTTCCTCTGTTTAATTATTATGGCATGCGAAACCTCAGGAATAAAACTACAAGGTCCCAGCCTGTGCATACGAACTCATGGTTGGAGTCAGCACAGGCTGGGACCTTGTAGTTTTATTCCGGTCGGTGACAGCTGCCATGATGCATTAAATAGAAAAAAGTGGGCATACTTATAAGAAAACGAAAGGAATGCACCTACTATGTCATCAAAAAAGAAAACCCCAATCCACCTGGAGGACCTTACTCCAGATGAAAAAGTAAAATATGAGATTGCGGAGGAATTAGGCCTTCTGGACCGGGTGATGCAGGATGGATGGAAATCACTTACATCCAAGGAAACCGGTCGAATCGGAGGGTTGATCACGAAAAAGAAACGGGAAAATGAAAAAAATGACAAAAGTATTACGAATGTTAATTAGTGTGAAGATTGTGTAATAAAGGTTGAAAAGGGAATATCCATTTGCTATAATCGAAAAACTGGGAAAAGAGTTAGCAGGTGAGGATATGAACGAAAAGATTAATGTTTTAGATGTGAATATAGACAGCTGTACAGCAAAAGAAGCTATGAAAGAAACGATAGCTTTTCTGGAGTCAGAACCTGTAAGCGTGATAGATGTGGTATCGGTAGACGGTCTTATGCAGATGAATGATCTTTCGGAACTTAAGGCCAGGATGAATGAATTTGATCTTGTGCTGCCGGGGGAAAAGCTGATTCTTGAAGCAGCAGAAGAAGCGAGGCTGCCAAAGGAAATCGATATAAAATTATATTTGAAGATGTTTATGCGTTATTTGCATAAGAATCATAAGAGAATGTATCTTCTGGTCGAATCGGAGGAAGATGGACAGGAAGCATTTCGCTATATGCAGAGAACCTACAGTGGGATTCAGCTGGTAGGTCTTGCAAAAGTATCAGCGGAGGGAAGGGCAGACGACATGTTGGTCAATGCGATTAACGGAAGTGAAGTGGATTGTATTCTTTCGGCATTGTCAGTACCGTTACAGGAAGATTTTATAGCGAAAAACAGGAATCTCTTGGATGCAAGAGTATGGGTCGGCGTCGGGAATAGAATGTTCTCGGATCACAGGCAGGGACTTGGTCATGGGAAGCTGGCAAAATTTCTGTTGAATCATATATTTAAGCGTGAAATGGAAAAAAATAAGCTAAAAACAAAATCCTAAGAAAAACATAAGAAATATGTTTCGTCACTATGTCTATGGGATAAATGTGAATAAATTGTAAAAAAACTGAGGAAATTACCAAAAAAGTGTGATTTCCTCTTTATTTTTTTGGTCATATATATTAAGATAAGATTTGACAGTATACATTTTGGAAATTTGTAGATAAGATTTGTTGTGGAAAATGTATATTGAAAAGAGTGGAGGAGATGGAATATGATATCTAATCAAATACTTCAAAACACAATTGAAGGATTGAAAGGGATTACACGAATTGACTTTTGCGTGATGGACACAGACGGTAAATCTCTTGCAAGCACATTTTCAGAACAGGAGAACTATGTAGAGGAGGTTATCTCCTTTGTAGAATCCCCGGCAGACAGTCAGGTCGTACAGGGATATCAGTTTTTTAAGATTTTTGATGAACATCAGTTAGAGTATATTCTTCTTGCCAATGGAGGAAGTGATGATGTTTACATGGTAGGTAAGATTGCGGCCTTCCAGATTCAGAATCTTCTTGTAGCATATAAAGAAAGATTTGACAAAGATAATTTTATCAAAAACCTGCTGTTAGATAATCTGTTGCTGGTAGATATTTACAACCGTGCTAAGAAATTACATATTGACACAGAAGTAAGACGTGTTATCTTTATTATTGAAACAAAGCACGAAAAAGATACGAATGCGCTGGATAATGTAAGAAACCTTCTTGGTAATCGTAGCAGAGATTTTGTGACGGCCGTTGATGAGAAAAATATCATCGTGGTAAAAGAACTGGAGCCAAATGATGGACATACAGAACTGGAGAAGATTGCGGAGAATATGTATACACTCCTGAAAGAAGACGGAGAAGAAGATGTTCTGATCGCATACGGAACGGTTGTAAATGATATCAAAGAAGTATCAAAATCATATAAAGAAGCCAAGCTGGCACTTGATGTCGGCAAGATTTTCTTTAGTGAGCGAAGTGTCATCGCATATAGTGCTTTGGGAATAGGACGTCTGATCTATCAGCTTCCGATTCCGCTGTGTAAGATGTTCATACGTGAGATTTTTGAGGGGAAATCACCGGATGATTTCGATGAGGAGACATTGACAACAATCAATAAATTCTTTGAGAATAATCTGAACGTATCAGAGACATCCAGACAATTATATATACACCGTAATACACTGGTATACAGACTGGACAAATTACAAAAGAGTACCGGTCTGGATCTCCGTGTGTTCGAAGACGCCATTACATTCAAAATCGCACTTATGGTTGTGAAATATATGAAGTATATGGAGTCACTGGAGTATTAATAATCAGGAGGAACATATGATTGAACTAAGAGAAGTAACGAAAGAGTACTCAAAAGGGGTTGCAGCCCTGAATGGAATCAATCTGAAGATTGAACAGGGTGAATTTGTGTTTATTGTAGGAGACAGCGGCTCTGGTAAGTCTACTTTGATCAAGCTTATCATGAAAGAACTGGAACCTACTTCGGGAACGATTATTGTAAATGGCAATAATTTAAGCCGTATGAAACATCGCAAAGTTGCGATGTACAGAAGAAATATCGGCGTTGTATTTCAGGATTTCCGTTTGTTGAAAGACAGAAATATTTATGAAAATATTGCGTTTGCGCAGAGAGTTACAGAGACACCTACAAGAATTATCAAGAAAAAAGTACCGGCGGCACTGTCACTGGTAGGGCTTGCCCAGAAATACAAAGCATTTCCGAAGGAATTATCCGGTGGTGAACAGCAGAGGGTTGCGATTGCAAGAGCGATCGTGAATGAACCTGCTATTCTTCTGGCAGATGAGCCTACGGGTAACCTGGATCCGACAAACTCATGGGAAATCATGAAGTTATTGGAAGAAGCGAATGACAGAGGAACTACAGTTCTTGTCGTTACGCATAACCAGGAGATCGTAAATGAAATGCAGAAGCGAGTTGTTACGATGAAAAAGGGTGTCATCGTAAGCGACGAGAAAAAAGGTGGGTATAAGCATGAGAATTAGTACAATAGGATATTCGATGAAACAAGGGGTTAAGAACATCCGCAGAAATAAGATGTTTTCCGTTGCTTCGATCGCAACGATGGCGGCATGCATTTTCCTGTTCGGATTGTTCTATTCCATTGTAGTTAACTTTAGTTATATTGTAGAAAAAGCAGAAGAAGGTGTTGCTATTACAGTATTTTTTAATGAAGATACTACAAAAGAACAAAAAGATACAATTGGTGCCCAGCTGAAGAAAGAAGATGGAGTACTGAAAGTAAATTATGTAAGTGCGGATGCAGCATGGAATAAGTTTAAAGATCAGTATTTTGGAGAATCAAGTGATCTGGCAGAAGGATTTAAGAGTGATAACCCGCTTGCCAATTCAGATAACTACGAAGTATATCTTTCAGACGTATCAAAGCAGAAAGATGTAGTGTCTTATGCAAAGTCGCTGGATGGGGTGCGTAAAGTTAATAAATCAGACGTAGTAGCCAAGACTCTTACCAGTGTGAACAAGTTGGTGGGATATGTATCGGTAGCAATTATTGCAATTCTTCTGGCAGTGTCAATTTTCCTGATCAGTAATACGGTCACTATGGGTATTACGGTAAGACGTGAAGAAATTGCAATTATGAAATATATCGGAGCAAAAGACGGATTTGTCCGTGCGCCGTTTGTAATAGAGGGTCTGATTATCGGAGCTGTCGGAGCTGTAATCCCGCTCGTATTGCTTTATTTTATGTATGATAAGGCAATTACATACATTATGACAAAATTCAGCCTTCTGAATAATATTGTAGATTTCCTTCCGGTAGCAACTGTTTACAGAACATTACTTCCAATCGGAATTGCTTTGGGTGTTGGAATCGGTTTTGTGGGAAGTTTCTTTACAATCCGCAAACATCTGAAGGTATAAAAGTTCTGGCTCGGAAAGGAGCGTCATATGATAAAAAGAAAGAAGATGATAAGCCTTCTGCTGGTGCTTACGCTTGTAAGCGGAATGTTTGTGCAGACATATGCAACAGAAATTGATGATACAAAGAAAAAAGCAGAAGAACTGGAAAGCAAGAAGAAAGCTGCTGAAAATGAGAAAACATCTCTGGCAGATCAGCTGAAAAAGCTGACGGGCGAGATGGAAGAAACTAAGAAAAAGATTTCTGCAAAAGAAGATGAAATCACAAATAAAGAAGAAGAATTGATTCTTGCAAAAGCGGATGAGAATGAACAGTATGAAAGTATGAAGAAGAGAATCCGTTATATGTATGAAAATGGAAATACAGGATTTGTAGAAATCCTTTGCTCTTCAAAGTCAATTGGAGAATTGCTGAATAATGCTGAATATATCAGCAGAATATCAGGATACGACAGAAACATGCTGGTAGAATTCCAGAAGGTTGTAACCAATGTCGAGAATCAGGAAGCAGAACTCAAGAAAGAATATAAAGAACTGCAGACGATGCAGGATGATCTGATCACAAAGCAGGACAGCGTAAATGAACTGATAAAGAATAAGCAAAGTGAGATTCAGAGTTTGACCAGCGAACTGGGAGATACAAAGAATAAGCTTGCACAGCTGGAAGCGGCAGCTGCCGAAGCCGAACGTAAACAGAAAGAAGCAGCAGCGGCAGCGGCAGCTGCGAAGAAGGCTCAGGCAGCAGCCAAAAAGAATACAAGCTCATCGGGGTCTTCGGCCGGTTCCGCCGGGGCATCGGTGGTGTCGGGAAATGGAACATTTACACATCCTTGTCCGGGTGGATATATTTCGAGTGGATTTGGTTACAGAACACAGCCGATTGCAGGTGCAAGTACGAATCATAAAGGGATTGACTTTGCAGCAGCAACAGGAACGCCAATCTATGCGGCTGCGGCAGGAACAGTTATTTCAGCCGGATATGCCGGAAATGCGGGAAACCTGTTAGTAATCAGTCATGGAAACGGATTGCTTACATATTATATGCATTGCAATGCGATTTATGTGAGTGCGGGACAGAAAGTCAGCAGAGGTCAGAATGTTGCAGCGGTTGGAACTACAGGAAATTCAACCGGACCACATCTGCATTTTCAGGTAATGTTGAATGGAACACCGGTAAATCCGGCAAACTATCTGTAAGAAACGAACAGATCATAGTATGAGGCAAGATAAATGAAAAACAGAAAAAGTTTTTTGAAAGGGGCGCTTTGTGGCGCCCTTGCTATGTTATTAGTGGCAGGACTCGTGTCCTGTGGATTAAAAGTGAATAATGGAAACAGTGATATCACATCAAAAACAGAAGATAAGATATCAGAACTGCAGAACCTGATCGAGAAGCATTATATGGGGGATGTAAAAGAAAAGAATCTGGAAGATGGGGTCTATAAAGGTTATATCAATGGCCTGAATGATCCGTATTCGGTATATTATAACAAAAAAGAAACAAAAGAATTATACGAATCAACTGGTGGTGAATATTCCGGAATCGGTGCTGTGATGTCTCAGAATACAGAGACAGGAGTGATCACTCTGGTCCAGATATATAAGGATTCTCCGGCTGAGAAAGCAGGACTTAAGGAGAATGATATCCTTTATAAGGTTGAAGGAAAAGAAGTCACAGGAAAAGATCTCTCTAAAGTTGTAAGTAAGGTAAAGGGTGAAAAAGGAACAACGGTAGAACTCACCGTATTAAGAGGTGAAGATGCCAAAGAAGTAACTGTGACTGCAACAAGAGATACCGTACAGGCACAGACAATTGAGTATAAGATGATGGATGACAAGATTGGTTACATCAGAGTGTCTGAATTTGATACTGTGACGTATGATCAGTACAAAGAAGCATTGGATGATCTTGAAAAACAGGGAATGACAGGGCTGGTTGTGGATCTGCGTAATAATCCTGGAGGTTCGCTCAGTACAGTATGTGATATGCTGGATCTGATGCTGCCAAAGGGCCTGATCGTGTATACGGAAGATAAAAATGGCAAAAAGACAGAGATGAAATCTGACGAAGAACATCAGTTTACAAAACCGCTGGCAGTTCTGGTAAATGGCAACAGTGCCAGTGCATCAGAGATTTACTCCGGGGCAATCCAGGATTACGGAATCGGTAAGATTGTCGGAACCCAGACATATGGAAAGGGTGTCGTACAGCAGATTTTTGATCTGGATGACGGAACAGCCGTAAAACTTACGATTGCAGAATATTTCACTCCAAAGGGAAGAAGCATCAACGGAAAAGGAATTACACCGGATGTAAAGGTCGAATACGAAAATAATGAAGAAAATCCGGATGCAGACAATCAGCTTGATAAAGCTGTGGAGGAAGTAAATGCACAGATGAAGTAATCGTTTGTGGATGGTGACATAGCAAAATAAGAGTTTTGAAGGGAATGCAGTTTGGCATTCCCTTTTATTATGCCTTATGGTAAAATATAAACAATGTGAAATTTAGATTATGCATATAAGGTAGGAGGAAAAAACATTGATTAATCAGTTAGTAGCCAACATAAAGAAGACAGGAGCACCGATTGTAGTAGGATTAGATCCGATGTTGAACTATATTCCGGAGCAGGTACAGAAAAAAGCGTTCGCAGAATATGGTGAGACACTGGAAGGAGCAGCAGAAGCAATCTGGCAGTTCAATAAAGAAATCGTGGACAAGACTTATGATCTGATTCCGGCTGTAAAACCACAGATCGCTATGTATGAACAGTTTGGTCTTCCGGGACTTGCAGCATTCAAGAAAACAGTAGATTACTGTAAGGAAAAAGGACTGGTTGTCATCGGTGATATTAAAAGAGGAGACATTGGTTCTACATCAGCAGCTTATGCTGTGGGTCATATTGGTAAGGTGAAAGTAGGCAGCAAGACATACGCACCATTTGATGAAGACTTTGTAACAGTGAATCCATACCTTGGTTCAGACGGAGTGAATCCATTCCTGGACGTATGTAAAGAAGAAAAGAAGGGAATCTTCGTACTTGTTAAGACATCAAATCCGTCAAGCGGTGAATTCCAGGATCAGAAGATCGACGGCCGTCCGTTATATGAACTGGTTGGAGAAAAAGTTGCCGCATGGGGATCTGAAGTCATGGGCGATGAGTACAGCTATGTCGGAGCAGTAGTCGGAGCAACTTATCCGGAGATGGGAAAAGTATTAAGAAAAGTGATGCCAAAAGCTTACATTCTGGTTCCTGGTTACGGTGCACAGGGAGGAAAAGGAAAAGACCTGGTACATTTCTTCAATGAAGATGGCCTTGGAGCAATCGTAAACTCTTCTAGAGGAATCATTGCGGCATATAAGCAGGAGCAGTATGCAAAATTTGGAGCTGAGAATTTTGGTGATGCATCCAGAGCAGCAGTTGAGACGATGATCGCAGACATTAAGGGAGCACTTGAGAACAGATAATGTCTGAACAGACGAAAAAAAAGACTGATAACGAAAAAAGTAAGACAGAGTAATCTTGACAGGAGATAAAGGAAGATGGAGAGAAAAAAAGAACAGGCGAAAGTTCTGTCACAGGAGATGCTGGCAGATGGAATCTACAGCCTGTGGATTGAGACAGAAGCAGCGCTGACTGCCAGACCGGGACAGTTTGTGTCTGTATACACGACAGATGCAAGCAAATTACTTCCACGCCCGATCAGTATCTGTGAAATTGATAAAGAAGCAAAAAGATTAAGACTGGTATATCGTGTGACAGGAGAAAAGACCGGAACAAAACAGTTTTCAGAATTAAAGGCCGGAGATTTTGTACCAGTGATCGGACCTTTGGGAAATGGATTTCCATATGAAAAGGCAGAAGGAAAGAAAGTATTCCTGATGGGCGGCGGGATTGGTGTTCCGCCGATTCTGGAACTTGCAAAGCAGATGCAGTGTGAAGAAAAGCAGATTGTTGTCGGCTATAGAGATGCGCATACGTTCCTGAAAGAGGAGTTTGAACAGAACGGAACCTTATATATTTCCACAGAGGATGGAAGCGTGGGAACAAAAGGGAATGTCATGGATGCTATCCGTGAGCAGAGTCTGGATGCCGATATTATATTTGCATGCGGACCTACACCAATGCTGCGTGCGATCAAGGCCTATGCAGAAGAGAAGAAAATAGAATGCTATATTTCCCTGGAAGAGAGAATGGCATGCGGTATCGGAGCCTGTCTGGCATGTGTCTGCAAGACAAAAGAAAAAGATGCACACAGTAATGTGAACAATAAGAGAATCTGTAAAGACGGACCAGTATTCTTATCTACGGAGGTGGATTTATAATGGACATGAAAGTAAATATTGCCGGCGTAGAATGGAAGAATCCGGTTACAGTGGCTTCCGGTACATTTGGTTCGGGAGAAGAATTCAGTGAGTTTGTGGATCTGAACCGTCTTGGAGCGGTAACGACCAAGGGCGTGGCAAATGTCCCGTGGCCGGGTAATCCGACACCACGTGTAGCTGAAGTTTTCGGAGGAATGATGAATGCGATCGGACTCCAGAATCCGGGAATCGATCTGTTCTGCAAAAGAGATATTCCATTTCTGAAGAAATATGATACGAAGATCATCGTCAATGTCTGTGGTCATGCACCGGAAGAATATCTGGCAGTGGTGGAAAGACTGGCTGATGAGCCGATTGATATGATGGAGATCAATATTTCGTGCCCGAATGTTAATGCAGGCTTTCTGGCGTTTGGGCAGGATGCAAAGCATGTGGAGGAGCTGACGGCTCAGATCAAAAAGATTGCAAAGCAGCCGATCATCATGAAACTGACGCCAAATGTTACGGATATTACGGAGATTGCGAAGGCAGCAGAAGCCGGCGGAGCAGATGCCCTGTCATTGATCAATACACTGACGGGTATGAAGATTGATATCAACCGCAGAACATTTGCGGTAGCAAATAAGACCGGCGGTGTGTCGGGACCAGTTGTACATCCGATTGCAGTCCGTATGGTATATCAGACGGCACAGGCAGTGAACATTCCGATTATTGGAATGGGCGGTATTGCGACACCGGAAGATGCCATTGAGATGATCCTTGCGGGAGCGTCTGCAGTATCTGTAGGAACTGCGAATTTCTATAATCCGAATGCAACGATCGAGATTATTGACGGAATCGAAGCATATATGAAGAAAAATGGATTTGAATCCGTGAAAGATATGGTTGGCATTGTAAAATAAATAAATAAATGATAAAAATGCATCAATATAGGGAATTGACCTGTACTGATGCATTTTTGCGCTTCATCTCAGAAGTGCAAATAGCACAATAAAAATATGACCGTTCGTCAGTTTTTGGGTAGATTTTCAGAAGTGTTTTTGTTATACTAATGTCTATATGACAATAACAAAGGAGGATTAGTGGATGAAGAAATCATTTCAGATTTTCAAAAGAGATCTTGGCCGGTTGTTCCGTAACCGTGCAGCAGTACTGATCCTGGTTGGAATCAGTGTGCTGCCGTCTCTTTATGCATGGTTCAACATCGCTGCCAATATGGATCCGTATGGAAATACCAAGGGAATCCAGGTTGCGATTGCCAATGAGGATAAAGGTGCCGACAGTGAGCAGATGTCACTGGACGCAGGACAAAATATTGTAGACAATCTGAAGAAAAATGACCAGCTTGGCTGGAAGTTTGTAGATGCAAAAGAAGCGAAAAAGGGAGTGAGATCCGGAAAATATTACGCAGCGATCGTAATACCGGATAATTTCAGTGAATCACTTCTGAGTATTTTATCAGGAGATATCAAACAGCCGAAGCTGGATTATTATATTAATGAAAAGAAAAATGCAATAGCACCAAAGATCACGGATACAGGTGCGAGCACGATTCAGCAGGAAATCAATGATACATTCACATCCGTAGCTGCAGAGAGCATTTCTGAATTATTGAGTAAAGAGGCCGGAGAATTATCCGGAAAAGTAAGTGAAGAAAATTCAAGTCTGATCAAAGCTATCGCAGATACCAGAAAGAATCTGGACGAATATAATAAGGTATTGGAAAACTTCCAGAAGACAGTGGATAAGTCAGATGAGATCATGGCGAGTGCGGTAAGTATGCTGGATCAGGTTACGGTTACTGCAGAGTCAGGAGCAAAAGCAATCGAAGACAGTGGAAATGTGCTTGCAGATACCAGAACATCGGTTGGACAGTTTTCAACAGAATTCTCCAATGGGTTATCGAACGGAGAGACACTTTTAAATGACACGTATGTCTCGGCATCGGCAAAACTGGGCGTGTTTGAGACGAAAGCCGGACAGGCACTGACAGCAGTAGACAACAGCCTTTCAACGGCTTCGTCTCTGCTGGATAAAAATCAGGAACTTCTGGAACAGCTGAAAGAATTGAATGATAAGATTCAGGGGCATACAGAACTGGGACAACAGATATCTGCTGTGATCGGACAGAAAATTACAGAATTGGAGAACCAGAATGCATCGTTACAGGAGCTGGTATCTTCACTGAAAACAGGGAATCAAGGGATTCAAAACGCAGTGACAACAGCAAAGAATACACGTACTTCACTGGAAAAACTTGCGAAAGAAAGTAAAGACAGTCTGCAAAATTACCGTACCAATCTGGATCAGAAGATTCTGCCACAGCTGAATCAGTCACTGGACAGTCTGGCTTCACTGAGCGGAAATCTTTCTGCGGCTTTGACCGGAGTTGAGCCGACAGTAGAACAATTAAAGACGATTTTAAATCAGTTAAATGACAGCTTGAAAAGCAGTGCGTCTGCATTGGGACAGACAGGAGATGTGTTAACACAGGTTGATGAGTCACTGGCATCTGTTCAGACGGATTTAAATGCATTACAGAGTTCAGAGATGTATCAGAAACTGACTTCACTGGAAGGACTTGATGCGGATTCAATTGCAGATTTTATGTCTTCTCCGGTGAGCATCAAATCAAATGTGTTATATGATGTAGAAAATTATGGATCGGGAATGACACCATTTTACACAAATCTTGCACTTTGGGTAGGAGGACTGATTCTGGTATCAATTCTGAAACAGGAAGTTGATAAAGATGAAAAGGTACGGAAGTTTACAGCCGGACAGGCCTACTTTGGAAGATGGCTGTTATTTGTTGCAGTAGGTCTTGTACAGGGACTGATCGTATGTGTCGGTGATATTTTATTATTGAAAGTACAGTGTGTACATCCGGTAGCGTTTGTATGTGTGGGTGTATTCTGTTCGTTTGTTTATGTTAATCTGATCTACGCACTGGCATTGACTTTTAAACACATTGGAAAGGCACTGGGAGTTGTACTTGTTATCCTGCAGATTCCTGGATCGGCAGGAACGTATCCGATCGAGATGACACCGGCATTTTTCCAGAGACTGCATCCGCTTCTTCCATTCACATATGGAATCAGTGCCATGCGTGAATGTATTGCAGGAATGTATGGAGCAAATATCTGGAAGTATCTGGGGATTCTTGCGATATTTTTCCCAATCTCTCTTTTCATCGGTCTGGTATTACGTCCGTTGCTTATGAACCTGAATCACTTGTTCGATAAACGTCTGTCTGAGACAGAGTTAATGCTTGGGGAGACGGAGTCGGCCGAACGGAAACGTCCGGAACTGACAATGATGATGAAGACACTTATGGAAGATGATGAATGGAAACAGGAATTTCTTGTGAAATCCGAAAAATTTGAAAAACGTTATCCAAAGATGATCCGATGGGGATTCCTTGGAATGATCATCATACCACTGGTTTTCCTGATACTGATGTTCAGTCTGGAGTCAAAACTGGTCTTCCTGATATTGTGGATCGTATCGCTGATCGGACTTGCAGTATATCTGATCGTTGTAGAATATCTGCATGACAAGATGCAAAGACAGCTTGCTATGACAGGTATGACAACAGAAGATCTGATCCATGAGATAAAGGAGGAAAGAGGCGAATGAAAAATATATGGGAAATCTTCCGAAGAGATATAAAGCGTATTAAAAATAATGTAATCGCAATGATTGTTATCATGGGAATTACAGTTGTACCCTGCCTTTATGCGTGGTTCAATATAGCAGCAAGCTGGGATCCGTATGGCAATACCGGTAATCTGAAGGTTGCAGTCGCAAGTGTTGATGAAGGATATGAGGGAAGCCTGATTCCGTTACAGATCAATATGGGAGATCAGGTACTGACATCACTTCGAAGCAATTCGCAGCTTGACTGGGTTTTTACCGGAAGAAAAAAAGCCATAGACGGTGTAAAGTCCGGAAAATATTATGCAGCAATTGTGATACCGAAGGACTTCAGCTCAAATATGATGAGTATTTTTTCTGAAAATATCCAGAAACCAAGTATCACATACTATTCGAATGCCAAGGAAAATGCAATCGCACCAAAAGTAACGGATAAAGGAGCAAGTGCGATCCAGAGACAGGTTAATGAGGTATTTGTAGAGACGATCAGCGATACTGTGATCACTGCGTTTAAGGCAGTTACGAATGTAGCGGATCAGGACGGAGTGGCAGCAATCGCACAAAATCTTGCGGATAATTTAAATCAGATCGGCTCGGATTTGAGTGCGGCATCGTCTACATTAAGCTCTTTTTCGGGAATGACAACTTCTGCACAGCAGCTTCTGGATACAACAGGAAGTTTCCTGAAGGAAACACAGGAGCATTCCAAGAACACGACAGATTCACTGAAAAAGGTGAAAAAATCGTTCAGTGGAATTGATGAGACAGTCAGCGGTGCGACAGACGGAGTAAATGCGGCAATTAATTCCGGAAAAGAATTCTATGATCAGATGTCGGAAATTATTGATTCAGCATTTTCATCAAACTCTCAGAGCGCGGACGATGTGGCGGGAACATTGAATACCCTGGCATCCAGAGTTCAGAAAGTGATTGATTCCTATACTTCGCTGAAATCGGCAATAGATGAAATAAACGTTGGAAATAATGCGCAGTTGAATGCATTAAAGGGAAGTATTTCCGGAAAACTGGGAGAGACGATTGCGACACAGACAGAGCTTCGGGATAAGCTTAAGTCCACAGCATCTTCGCTTCAGGGAGCGGCAGATACAGCAGTAACGGATAAAGCAGAATTAGATAAACTGGTGAAATCAAGTGCAGACAGCCTTGCCGGAATCAAGACAGACTTTGAGAAGAATGTAAAGAGCAGTCTGGATGAACTGGGAGATTCGATGGGAGACACAAGCAGTAATCTGAACCTTTTGATGGATCGCCTGGATGAAGGTGTAGACGGGGTATATGATTTGTCAACTTCAGCGTCGGCTGATCTGACACAGATTAACACAGCGCTGAATCATTCTTGCAATCTGCTCAATACAGCAGCAGAAAAAATCAGCAATACGACAGGAAAAATCGGAGAAATGCAGCAAAGCGGTGATTTCTCACAATTAGAAGAACTGATCTCCGGGGATTCTAATGTGATCGGAGAGTTCCTGGCAGCACCGGTAAGCCTGAAGACAAATCAGGTCTATAAGATTGAAAATTATGGTTCTTCGATGGCACCGTTCTATTCCACACTGTCGATCTGGATCGGTGGAATTGTGCTGGTTGCCATGTTAAAGACAGGCGTTTCGTCAAAATGCACCGAAGGTCTTAAGAAAGTAAAACCGCATCAGGAATACCTGGGACGATATCTCCTCTTCCTGATTGTAGGTCTCCTGCAGAGTACCCTGATCTGTCTGGGGGATCTGTTATACCTGGGAATTCAGTGTAAGCATCCGTTCCTCTTCATGCTGGCAGGATGGTTCTCGAGCATTGTATATGTGAATATCATCTATACACTGACAGTATCATTCGGAGATATCGGAAAAGCGGTCAGCGTTGTACTTCTGGTTATGCAAGTGGCAGGTTCCGGAGGAACCTTCCCAATTGAAGTCGCACCGGCCTTCTTCAAAGCCGTATATCCGTTACTGCCATTCGTTCACAGCATGGCGGCGCTTAGGGAGACAATTGGCGGTATGTATGGTATGACCTACTGGACAGAACTTGGAAAGCTTGGAATCTTTTTGATCCTGTCCCTGATCCTTGGATTGCTCCTTCGTAAACCGGTGATCCGGATGAATGAGGCATTTGCAGAAAAACTGGAAGAGACGAAGATCATGTAAAGCGAAAGTACAGAGAAGTTGCCACTGGCAACTTCTCTTGCATACTTTGGTATATAAAAAGGGTTCGGAAGGAGAGTGTGCCTTCCGAACCCTTTCTTTTTTGGCCGAAGTATATAAGAAATACAGGCAGTGACAGTTTTTCTGTATGCGTGAATTGAAAAAGTGATTTTCTTATGATAAAATTAAATGGAATTATGATGTGAATATGAAAAAAAAGTGGGAAAAGATAAAAAGTCAGATATTTAAAGTTATTATAACGATAAATTCTCATCACACAGGCGCTTATGCAGCACAGGCGGCTTATTTTTTTGTGCTGTCTTTGATCCCCATATTTTTGCTTCTCTTGACGATGGTTCGCTTTACGCCGATAACGATGAGCGAAGTTATGACAGCGGTTTTGAAAGTATTTCCGGAAAGTGTTGCGCCCATGATACGTTCGATCGTATCTCAAGTATATTTTCAGTCAGGAACGATCGTTCCGGTTACGATTGTTGTAGCGCTTTGGTCAGCGGGGAAAGGCGTTCTGTCTGTCACATCGGGATTAAACAGCATCTGTGAGAATATGGAGACGCGTAATTATTTTTATCTGAGGATAAGAGCATCGTTTTATACAGTTATATTCCTATTGGCTATCGTAAGCTCCCTTGTATTATCTGTATTCGGAAACAGGATCAGCGTGATGATATATGAGCACATTCCGTTTTTAAGCAAAGTTGTCGAATTTATTATTCGGATCAGGACGTTTGTTACATTTGTCGTGTTGACTGTTTTTTGGGAT
>OLOP01000086.1_pt1 | contig 69718 bp, 74 predicted proteins | sample 1672381 | NCBI WGS metagenome assembly OLOP01 (sample SAMEA3136678, study PRJEB25190) | human gut metagenome | biome: human gut; feature: human-associated habitat; material: faeces | place: Austria | collected 2013 | reverse complement strand
AGGCCAGTAATGGGTTAAGTGATAACAGGTGTCTGGAAATATAGGGGCAAATCCACCGCTGGCGTCGGCGCGTCATACGAAGAACTGAGTCGGGACTACAGCCAGGTCAGTTACTCCAGCGCCCGGGCCAGCGCGAACGTGAGCTGGCGATTTTTTATGGGCCGTCGACGTTTTATCGCCGCGAGACAAGCGTCGCTGATGTTTTGTTGCTGGTTTGAAGAGGCGCTGGCACGCGGAATTATCACCCTGCCACGCTCAGCGGTCCGGTCATTTTATGAGGCGCGGAACTCCTGGACGAACGCGCTTTGGATAGGTGCAGGTCGCATGGCCATCGACGGACTGAAAGAGGTTCAGGAGAGTGCAATGCGTATCACAACTGGCCTCAGCACGTATCAGAACGAACTGGCGCTGCAGGGACAGGATTACGAGGAGGTTATGGAGCAACAGGAATACGAAATTCAGCGCCGGCGTGAAATGGGGTTGAGCGAGCCGTCCTGGTCTGTCTCTCATCCATCAAATACCAACGATAACGGCTGGGGAGGTAACTGATGCCGTGGAACCATTTTCCGTATATCGCCGCCCGGGCGTTTAATCAACCGCTTTTACTGGAACCCGTCTACGCACGGGTATTTTTTTCGGCGCTGAGCGACCGGTTCGGTACCGGGCGACTGATTGATACAGCGTCCGGTGAGGTAATGAGCAGCGACGAAATGAACGCGCTCGCGATGAGCTGGGACGGCAGCGAGCGACCGCGCCAGAAAGCGTACCGCGTGGAGCGTGGTATAGCCGTGCTGCCGGTTACGGGGACGCTGGTTCATAAATTGGGTTATATCAATCCAGTCAGTGGAATGAGTGGTTATGACGGAATCGCAAAACGTCTGCAGCAGGCGATTTCTGATCCCGATGTTAAGGGGATCCTGCTGGATATTGACTCCCCTGGCGGTGAGGTCGCCGGCGCGTTTGATACCGCTGATTTAATCGCACGGGCGCGAGAGCAAAAACCGGTGTGGGCGCTGGCCAGCGATACGGCCTGCAGCGCCGCATATTTGCTGGCGTCAGCGTGTTCGCGCCGGCTGATAACGCAGACCGGCACAGTTGGTTCAATCGGTGTCCTGATGGCTCACCGCTGCGTCGAAAAGGCGCTGGAGATTGCCGGCGTTGACGTGACGCTGATTTACGCCGGCGCGCACAAAGTCGACGGGAACCCGTATTCCCAGCTGCCCGACGACGTTCGCGACGAATTCCAGCTGAGTATTAACAGCACACGCGAGCAGTTCGCGCAAAAGGTATCAGATTATACCGGTCTGAAAAAATCCAGGGTGCTGGCCACGGAGGCCGCAGTATTTATCGGCGCGGACGCGATTAAATCTGGTCTCGCTGATCAACTCGTTAATTACGCGGACGCTATCGCAGTGATGGCCGACGCACTGAAACCAAAAATGGAGCGATTTATGCCAGGTACAGAAACCACGGCGAAGACCACGACCACAGAACAAACCGCGGCCACGACTACGGTCGCGCAGGTTGAGTTCAACGAGAAACAGATTCGCGCTGACGCTGTGTCGAGCGAACTGGCGCGCGTGATGGCCATCATCAATTGTCCCGAAGCTGTTGGGCGCGAGGCGCAGGCAAAAGCGCTCGCTGGCGTCCCCGGGATGACCGTCGAGCAGGCGCAGCTGGTACTCGCGGCAGCACCGCAAACAGCGCAGGCGCGGACAGAAACGGCGCTCGATACACTAATGAGCACTGAATCACCGGAAACTATTCAGGATGCCGGAAGCACCACGGCAACAGGAACAACCGCAAACGTCTCGATGCTCGTCGCGGCGGGGCGTTCAATTTTAGGGGATGAATAATGACAACAGAAACGTATAGCCCGGACGATTTTATTCTGGGACCCGATCTCGTTGTGACGACCGTCGGTCATTTTCAGGGCGGGATCAACGTACCCCGGCTGACGCCTGTCATGGTCGACGCTACCGCCGGCACGTTTAAAGTCTGGGACGGTTCAGTCGGTAAGGCCATTGGCCTCACAGCCACCGCAGTTAATACGGGTTCCAGTTCTGCAGACTGCTCGTACTACAAATCAGGCTCGTTCCATTACACGGCGATCAATTGGGGTACGGTTACCGACGTAGCTAAACGCAAATCAGCGTTTGCAGGTACGCCGATCAGCGTCGGCTGATAGCAAAAAAACTAAAAACAAGCCGCCTACGGGCGGTTTTTTTATACAGGATATCTAAATGAGCGATTCGTTTACTACGTCAGAACTCATTACCGCGACACAGCAGGTATTTAAGTTCAATCCGTTATTTTTAAGACTTTTTTTTCGTGAGACATACACGTTTACGAGCGAAGAGATTTTTCTGGATAAAATCCCGGGAAAAGTGAACATGGCCGTGTACTGCGCGCCGATGATCACCGGCAAAGTTGACCGCACTCGCGGCTATTCAACGAACCATTTCAAACCGGGTTACACGAAGCCGAAACACACGATCAATCCGAATATGAGCATCAAGCGCGCCGCAGGTGAGCAGATTGGCCAGCAGGAAACGCCGGTCGAACGTCGTGCAAAAATTATCATGCAGAACCTGCTCGATGAGGAATTGAGCATCAGCCAGCTCGAAGAGTTCCAGGCGGTACAGGCTGTTCTGTACGGTAAATACACAGTTTCCGGCAGCAATATCGAGACCTATGAGATCGACATGAGCCGCAGCGCGACGAATAACGTCACTCAGTCTGGTTCGACAGCATGGTCGACTCAGGACGCGGAAACGTATGACCCGAGCGACGATATTGAATCCTACGCGGACCTCGCCTCCGGTGCGGTTAACGTGATCATCATGGATGGTAAAGCCTGGAAGCAGTTGAAGCGTTTTAAAAAATTCTGGACGGCACTGGATACGCGCCGCGGCTCAAACAGTCAGCTCGAAGTCGCGCTGAAAAACCTGGGCGATGTCGTTAGCTTTAAGGGTTATTACGGCGACACGGCGCTGTTTGTCTACAAAGGGCAATACATCGACCCGGTAACAGGCACTGAAACGCGTTATATGCCGGATAACACGATGATCCTTGGCAACACAAAAAACCGCGGGCTCCGCACTTATGGCGCAATTCAGGACGAAGACGCGCTGAAAGAGGGGATTTGCGAAGCGACGCGCTATCCAAAAGTCTGGACCACTACCGGTGATCCGGCAGTGACGCAAACAATGACGCAATCCGCGCCAGCAATGGTCCTCACGGACGCCGACGCGTTCGTTGTCGTAAAAATTGCGTAAGAGCCGAAAGGCTCTTTTTGGTTAAGGAATCAACATGAGCACAAAAACAGAATTGCTGGCGCGCATTGACGATCTGAGCGCTCAGCTCGGTCGCGAATTACCGCGCAGCGGGACTATTGCGGAACTGGAATCAATCGTTGCCGGCGCTGAGTCAGAGCTCGATATTCTGAATGAGCAATCTGGTGACGCGGGAGGCATCGAGATCGCGGTGAATACTGCGCCCGGGACTGATAGCGATCTCGCTCAATCAATCGCGAGCGCTATCGTTTCACAGTCACAAGAACCGGAGCTTGCACCGGCTACGCGCCGCGTTAAGCTGCGTAACACGCTGGACGTTTATCACTACGTGAACGGGCGTCGCGTTCGCGAGATTGTTGCCGCTGGACGTGAAATTGTTGTTGATTCACCGGAGGTCGCGGACCTCATCGCAGCTGATCACGTTTACGCGCTATGAGCTACTACGATGACCTCCGGGCTGGCGACGAGGAGATGATCCGTGAGTGGGGACGGCCCGTTAAATTACGCGGTAAAACCGACCCCATTATCGCTATTTTCAACGAGCCTTACGCGCGCGTTGACGTTCCTCTCGCTGGTTTTATTACCGGTACAGTAACGAGCCTGACAGCGCTCTCAGACGACGTCGCTGGCGTTGTTGCGCGTGACGTTGTCCAGGTCCCAAAGCAGCGCAGTATCGCTGCTGACGGCTCAGTTACCTGGTCTTGTTGGACCGATTACGTTGTTAAAGAACCTCAGCCGGATGGCACAGGGCTCACGAATATTTTTTTAGAGTCTCACACACCCAGCGAAAACAGCGAGTATTCAAAATACTAAGTGGGAACGCGGTCCCACTTAAGGGGGAAGCGTGGCCGATTTACGTAGTAACGCGCAGATGTTCGATATCGATGTTTCTGCGCTGGAGCAACTCAGAGTCGAAATTAGCGCGACGCAACATCAGATGCTGATGGCATACAACAGGGCGCTGAACCGAACTGCAAAGCATATGCATCGAATTTCAGCAGGAATGATTTTGACTGCACTGGCAGCTAAAAATCATAAGGCCGTAGATAAACGAATCAAACCGTTCATTAAGCGCCGTAATTTTACAAAAGAAGGGGCAGGAGATCTGAGCAGCGTAAAGCTCTGGTACGGCCTGAACGATTTTCGGGTATCTGAGCTAAAGGGGCGATTACAAAATCCCCGGAAGCAAAAGCAGCCTCGCAATCCAGAGACCGGTCAATTTTTGAAAACAAAAAAAGGCGCTCGAGGTGCAACTTTTACACCCAAAAGTGCAGGGCTGGCGATGATGAGCTGGCCCGATTCTTTCGTAGCGAAACGCTACGGTGCGAAAAGTGTCTGGATTCGACTGGCTCGCGGAGGAATCGAAGAGGCTCGCGTACCTGTGCACGACGCGCTGGAGGATGCTATCGATGATTATATTTTCGAAAATATCGGCCCTGTTTTTATGGGATTTTTTGAGAAAGATTTACGCGGTCGAGTGAAAGGAATCGTTCACGTAGACCCTAAAACAGGTAAACGATTATGAGCGGACTTGATGCATTTGACGAATACCTCGATCGCGTTAAAGGCGCGGTTTTACAAATACCGTTCATCAAAACATTCGGTATTTATCCAGAAATTCCGGCAGGATTTGAAACGCCAGCTCTGTTCCTGGAAATCAGCAACTGGTCACAGAGTGATGAGCCTGTGTCGGGTTCAATTCAGTCAGTCGAGCTGTCGTGTAATTTGTATTTGCTGCGGGAGTTTGCGGCTGATCAGTACGGACTGAAATCGCAGAATGCAGCGCTCTATATAACAAGCTGGATTAATGGGCGAATGTTCGGTCCCGGAACTAAACCGGCAAAATTCAGCGACGCTGAACCGTGTGACTGGATTAAAAACGGGCAGTCAGTCGGCTCGCATTCAGTTCAGTGCGTGTCGTTCACGCAGGTCGTCGGCGTCGGTCCCGATATTTTCGATTATCCATCACAGGGAACCCTGAAAAATATATACGTCGGAATAGCGCCAGATATCGGCGCAGAACACGAGAGCGACTACTATGGCCCAATCGGACGATGAATATGCCGCAGCGGAGAACGCGCGCCGGCTGCGTGACGCAGTTAAACGCGGCACGATAGCTGCAGTTAAAATGAATCCTCCCCGTTGCCGAGTCTCATTTGGTGGCGAACACCAGTCGGGCTGGCTGCAGTGGTTTACTCACGCCACCTCAGAACGCGTCGACTGGAGCGCACCATCAGTGGGCGATCCCGTTACTGTTGTTTCTGAAGGTGGGGACACGCGGAACGGTGTAGTTATGCTCGGGCTGCACATTGACGACAAAGCTCCGCCAAGCAACGACCCCCATGATCACGTCACTGCATACTGTGACGGGGCTACGATGACGTATAACACAAAAAATCACACTCTGACATGGCAGGGCGTACCGGACGGCGTAGTAAAAATACTCGGTGAGTCTGAAATAGAAATATTCGGACGAGCAGACGTTACTATTAATAGCGAAAATGTCGTTAATATTCACGGTGGAAAATTAATTAACGCAGACGCTGACGTTATTAACGTGACAGCAACAGACACAATTAACGCACACGCGGATTTAGTGAACGTTATAGCAACGAGTTCTGTTAGTATTACTGCTGCGAACAGAATATCGCTGACAGCTCAAACAATCAGTGCGTGGGCTCCGGGGGGGATAACACTAGCTGGTCCAACACATATCACCGAGACGTTAATTGTAGATAAGTTTGCGACATTCCGTAACGATATTTCTGTCACTGGAGATAACGGTGGAGCAGGTAATATCACAACTCGCGGTAGTGTGTTAGCAGGGCAAGAGGTACAGGACCGACAAGGCACAATGAATGAAATGCGTATTACATATAACGGGCATACGCACATATGCCCTGACGGAGAAACAGATAAACCAAATCAACCAATGGCGTAAATATGCTTGGAATGGACCGTTACACTGGTAAACCTTTATCCGGGGTTGACCACATTTGTCAGTCTATCGTTGATATTTTAACGACCCCGCTGGGGACCCGTGTAATGTTACCGGAATATGGCAGTAAATTATTTGACCTCGTTGATAATCCCACAGATCCATCGCTTGCTATGCGAATAATTATGGAAAGCGCTGGCGCAATAGCACGCTGGGAACCACGCGTCAGAATTGACAAAATAAATGTGTTAGCAGTGGATATCGGGAAAATAACAATATTAATTATCGCAACAGATATCGAAACACAACAGCGATTAGAGTTTAATAATATGGAGCTGATATTTTGATAACATCAACAGTTCAGAACTCGATAGTGAAAACTATTGATATGAGTCTGCTGCCGCCGCCAGCATTCGTTAAGACCCCGTTATTTTCAGATGTTAAATCTAATCTACTGTCAGAGCTGCAGATATTATATCCACAATTTAACGCACTCCTGGAGTCAGACCCGGCAGTTAAACTGCTGGAAATAGTCGCATACAGAGAAATCATTATTACAGCCCGGGTAAATCAAGGGGTGTTCGCTGTATTGCTCGCATTCGCAAAAAATAGCGATCTCGATCAGATTGGCGCTAATTTTGACTGTCTGCGGCTGTTGATAACGCCAGCTAATCCTGACGCAATCCCCCCGACTGAGGCGGTTTACGAGAGTGACGACGAGTATCGTCATCGCATACAGCTATCATGGTATGCGCGGAATACTGCTGGCAGTACGAACGCGTATAACTATTTCGCGCTATCGAGTGATCCAGACGTTTTGTCTGCTCAGGCATACGGCCCCCCCGTGACCCAGCCTGGATACGTCGATATGTATGTCCTGTCGCGAACCGGCGACGGCACTCCGCCTCAATCACTACTGAATACAGTTAATGCAGCGCTGTCTCCTGATGACACCCGACCGCTAACCGATTTCGTTACAGTAAAACCTGCGTCGAACCTGAATTACCGGGTTGAGGCCGTTATCGTAGCGGGGCTCGGTCCCGACCAGAACGTGTTGCTCAACGGTGCTCAGAGCGATTTAGCTATATACGTGGCTACACAACATAACATCGGGGCGACGGCAGCTCTGTCGGGAATTTACGATGCGATACACCGTGACGGCACTGAGCGTGTGATTCTGATATCTCCAACAGAGGATGTGATCGCTGGCGTCGGACAGGCCCCGCACTGCACAGAAATCAAACTCAGCGTGCAAATGGGGTAGCCATGACAAGTCAAAGCGTACTGCCTCCGAACGCAATAACCCCCGAGAGAGCGCTGGAATCTGTTTTATCTCACGTTGGCGATCTGCCTGGCGATATTCGAATTATTAAAAATCCCGATTTGTGTCCTGCAAATCTGTTGCCGTGGCTGGCGTGGGAATACGCCGTCACCTACTGGAACCCCGACTGGAGCGAGCAGCAAAAACGCGAAATTATTAAAGCAGCTGCGTGGCAGAACAAGCACCGCGGAACGCGTGGAGCTGTTGAACGAGCGTTATTAACAGTTGGATTTGAGAGCAAAATGAGAGAGTGGTTCGAAGCCGCGCCCAGGGACGACCCGTATACATTCGCAATTAAAATATATCTGCTAAAAAGTATGGGGTTAGATTTAGAGCTATTGAATACATTTATTGCACAAATATTTGATGCAAAAAATTGTCGCTCTTTATTAAAAGAAATAAATTTCGAAACAGGTGTGGAAGGGGAATTTTTTATAGCTGGAACTCCTTACACAAAAATAGGCGTAAATATACCGGCAGATGGTGATGGTGGCGTGAAATTAAATGGCGGATTATATATATCAGGCTCGCCAATCGTGAGTCTGTTAGTGGAGATTGGACCCAATGGCTAAATTAAAATCAAATCTGAAAGCTAACGCGAGCCAAGTTTATGCGGTGCTGACAGACCGTGGCGCGCAATTAGAAGCTGCGGCGCTGGCGTCAGGCGTGCCGGTAGTGCTAAATAAATTCGTTATTGGTGACGCGAACGGAAATGACGACGTAACACCAGACCCGGCCAGAACGGCATTAATTCACGAGACGTATCGCGGAGATATTAAATCGTCAGAAAATAGCGGTAATCAGGTCATTTTTACACTGTACGTACCGCCGGAAACCGGCGGTTATACCATCCGCGAGGTGGGGATATTAACAGATAAAGGGGAACTGTACTCAGTTGCACGTTCACCGGATATTTTAAAACCTACGGACAGCAACGGCGCGCTGATTTCAATCACGTATAAATACACTCTCGCGGTGTCCAGCACGTCTACTGTTAACGTTGTTATTGATAACAGTAGCGGAATGAGCCAGGCAGATGCCGATAAACGATATTTGCAGATAGGTAAAAATTTATCTGAAATTAAAGATAAAGGCACGGTGGCGCAAAAAACGGCGCGAGAAAATATCGGCGTAAATCTTGATAATTATTACACCAAAGAAGACGTTGATGATTTAATTGATGCTAACGATGACCCTGCACCGGCGGTGCCTGCGTTTGCAGCTGTCGGCTCAGTTGTTTATGCTGGATTTACATTCGATAACTCTACTGTAATGCACTATAAACCTGGTGATCAGTTACAAGGTTCGATAATTTCCCCTGCATGCATTCAATGGAAATATACCGGAGGTGTCGGCTCTATGAGCGAAGCCACGCTTACGCTAACTTTTGGAAGTGAGCCATTGCCTGGTATTTGGCAATTGTGCGGACTGATCCCCCAGAGCTATGAGCCATCTTCCGGGGCTGGTGAAGATATCTATACTGGCAAATTTGCAACTAATTTCACGAGGATAGCGTAAAACAAATGATAACAATTGATAACTTTTCAAATATAAAAACACAGCGCTATTCCAGCGCATCGAATAACAGTATTGATATTGTCTGTGACATACAAGGGATCGGTAATGCTATTTTATTTACTGCATCTAAAACAGACTCCACATTATATGGCCGAGAGTTATACGAGCGCGCCGCTTGCGGTGAATTTGGTGATGTTGCTGAATATGTGGCTCCAATTATAATCGAATCAGGAGAGTAAAATAAATGAGCACTAATTTTTTGCACGGCCCCCGCACGCTAGAATACGACGACGGCACAAAAGAAATCAGCACGGTAGATATTTCAGTTATCGGGATTGTTGGTACTGCAACGAACGTCGCAGAGGCTACGAGAGCTTCATTAATGTGGGGTTCATCACTGGCTGATAATCTCGTTGAATTTTCAACGGTATCACCAGGCAGCGACGGTAATAAATGGGTTGTTGAAATTGTAGATATGACGGTTGATGGCGCAACATGCACTCCGGGATACAGCACGCTGCCCGACGGAACAAAAAAATTAACGATGATTACGGAGCTGGGAATGACTCCCAGCAAAATGTATGATCAGAATCAGGGATACAGAGAGGGTAAATCAGACGGAGAATGGATAAATGTAACATTTGGCGGCGATCATTCTGGCACCGGCACAGTATTCGGCCTCCCGCCGACAAATTTATCTGGCGGAACTGATGATGCATTCCCAATTAATTCACCAGTATTAATTGCAGGCAGTCAGAAAAAAGCCGCGCTGCTCGGGAAATACGGGACCCTGCCTACCGCAATTTCTGATATTTTAAATCAGACAGATGCGCTAATCGTTGCCGTTCGCGTTGCCGAGAGTAGCGACGACTCTGATATGAACGAAAATGTTATTGCCGGAATTAACGCGCTGTTGACGTCAGCACAAATTAACGGAGTTACACCACGAATTATTATAGCGCCGGATTACAGCGCCCGCGATGAGGTCGCAGCGCAAATTGAGGTGGTCGCAAATAAACTTCGCGGCGTTGGATATATTGACTCTCCGCATTTAGCTACACCCGCAAATGTTGTAAATCGTCGGCAAAATTTCGGAGCGCGCGTAGAATTGTTACGTCCCCGTGTTTATTCAACTAGCGACGTAGGCGGGCAATCAAGACCATATTCAGCCATTGCTGCTGGTTTACGAGCCAGGATAGATAACGAAAAGGGGTTTTGGTGGAGCAAATCGAACCAGAATATCTACGGAGTTACAGGGCTTGAACAGGTCGACGATTTTATTATTGGTGAGACAAACTGCACAGCGAACCTGCTGAACGCTAGTCAGGTCAGCACCATCATTCGCTATGACGGGTTCAGACACTGGGGTAACTATCTGTGCAGTCTGGATTCGCAGTGGTCGTTTGAATGCGTTCGTCGAACAGCTGATGTAATTGAGGATTCTATAGCCCGGGCAATGATGACCGATTTTATTGATCGCCCGATAGATCTGCACCTCGGAACAGACGTCGTAGAGTCAATAAACGCATATCTGCATAAATTAGAGGAGCGGGGCGCGATTAACGGAGGTCGGGCGTGGTTAGACGGTGAGTTGAATACAAAAGAAAGTCTGGCTGCGGGTAATCTTTATATTAATGTTGATTTTGGCCCGAAATCTCCGGCACAAACAATTACGTTAATGTACCGCATTAATAATGACTATACAGTTGAAGCACTGGCCTCCCTTTTTAAAGAAACAGCCTGATAATTCGGAGATTAAATATGTCAGACAGCAACGCTTACCGCGCGTTTGCGCTATTCGTGCAGGGCGAACGGGTTTTAAATTGTACTGAATATACTCCTGTCGATATGAAAATAATCGAGGACGAGTTTAAAACAGGCGCGATGGATACAGCCATCACATTAGATGGCGGTATGGAGAAAATGTCAGCCAGTTTTAAAGTTTCGGGTTCTGATTCTGGTGTTATGAGCTATTTCGGGTTAATACCGGGAGTCAAGACGCGGTTTGAAATTCGTAGTGCGTACACAGACTCCTATGGAATAAATTTTGAGCGTATTGATACCTACGAGGGACTTATTACGGCAATCACTGATGACGCTCAGGGGACTGATTCAAAATCGTCAGTGGGGCAATCAGTAACGATTGCTCCGAGCTATTATAAACGAGTTCAAAATGGACGAATTATTTACGAAATTCATCCTGCAAAAATGAAGCGTGTTATTAACGGTGTTGATGTTCTTGCAGGCGTCGCTCGAATCCTTCATGTATATTAAAAGGTAAGTAAAATGGAATCCTTATTAGACAGTATGACTATTACGCTCTCTCGCCCGTTTATTATTAAGGGCGAGAGTTGCGATACAATTACTATTCGCGAACCAAAATTACGCGACCGCATTATGTTCAGTAACGATAAAAGTGGTCTTGAAGAGCGGACAGCGACAATGCTGGCGCGCCTGGCAAATCTGGAGCGAGATGATTTATATGCACTGCCTGCGTGCGATTACGATCAAATGGAGGCCGCGTTTAACGAACTGGTAAAGCCCCCGAAAGGCCGACGTCAGATATAGTTATTCTGATTCCGTTTATTGCGAAAAAACTTGCCATCCCGCCCGATACGCAAATGGACCTGCCGTATCGGGTTTTTAATTTCTATGTAAACGAGGTCATGAAAACCGATGGCTATTTCTCAAAACTTTAAAACTCAGGTTGTATTCGGGGGGCGAATAGACCCGTCGTTTCGGCGTGGTACAACAGAACTCAACGATGCAATTCGGCAGACGTCGTCTACTGTCGGAAAATTAACGAAAAGCCAGGATAAATTAAAAGACAAAATCGCAGCAATGAAACTGGCGGGTAAAGACGTTTCTGATTTATCTGCTCAGTATCAAAAGCTGGACCGTCGGATAAAAGCGACAACACAGGACCAGGAAGCTCTGAATACTCAGCTCGCTAAAAAACAGCGGCTGGAGAAATGGACGGGGCGCGCAAAAGGGGCTGCAAAATGGGGAGGGCGAGCGGCTGCAAGAACGATAAAGGCAACAGGAAAAGGCATCAAATGGGGGACGCTTGGCGCGGCGGGGCTCATTGGCGGTGCAGCTGCTGGTGCGCTGGCAATGAATGCAGAGACGTCAGAAAAACTCGGTCTGGCGAAGTCCTACGGCGTTGGCGTCGAAAAATACGCCGCGTGGGACAATATCGGTAAAGCAGCCGGGCTTAACGGCGAAAATATCGGGGATTTGTCAGAAGAACTTACAAATAAAATCGGCGAAATCGGAAACGAAAAAAACCTGAATCCCATGTTGTTTCAAATCGGCCTGACGAAAAAACGAATGGCTAGCTGGGATCGGGAAAAACAGTTTAATGAGGTTATGCGTCGCATCTCTGAAATGAAAGATGAGAAGCAAGCGGCGAGTCTTGCTGACCAGCTCATGGGGGGCGAAGCTAATAAAATCATGACGTATATGAAGGCCACTGGTAAAAGTTGGGAACAGACAATGGCCGACGCGCAAAAATCGAATCTGTTAACAAAAGAGGGTGCGGAAGGAGCGGCGCGTGCGCATGTATCAGTGACAAATCTGTGGGGCTCTATTACGTCGGGGCTTGCAGATACACTCGGTAAAATCGGGGGGGAACTCGCGCCGACGTTTGACTCAGTACGCGAAACATTTACAGCATGGTTTAAGGACAATCAGGGCGGATTTGTCAGCACAATTACTGAGTGGGTAAAGCCCGAAAGCATGAAAAAAATGTGGGAGGGGATAGTCAGTTTTGGCGAAGCTTGCGTTAAATTCGGAAAAATAATTTGGGCAGTCGCAAAAAAACTTGAGTGGTTAATTCCGGACGAGAAAACAGACGAGGAACAGCGCGTATATAACGAAGAATATAATAAGGCGTATCAGGAATTCATGGATAGTGGTGGTAAATATTCACCGAATCCCGGACTGGCAGCAGATAATGTAGCAAAAGCAAAAGCCGACGAAGCCGTAGATAATATGCGACACCCTGAACGTCTTGCTCGTGCAAAATCACAGGCTGAGTCAATGCTCTCATTTGCTAACCCGTTTACTGGATTAATAAATAAAAACTCAACGCCTGAATCACAAAACTCAGCAACGTTGAATATTGACGCGCTGAGACAGGCAGTCGCAACTCCTGCTCCAGAGCAAAACAATAAAATTGAAATCAATATTGTCGGAGCAACTGATCCGCAATCAATACAGCAATCTGCAGCATCGGGGGTGCTCGATGGGTTGAGACAAGTTGCGAGTTCGTACAATCGTGGCGCGATGTTTGATAAACCAGCTCCGGCGGGGTGACAATGAGTGATGCAATAAACGGTGCTGAAGACATCATGCTCGGCTTGGGTGATTTCATTTTTGCTATATCAACAGTAGCGTACAACAAACTGCAACGTAGTGACGCCTGGCGCTGGGCTCAGCAAACACGATTCGGGAAAAACGACGCGTTGCAGATAACTGGACGACCGAACCCCACTATCACGATTGATGGAAAAATAAACGCGTTATTTCTTGACGGGTGCGGCGTTGGCCTGTTGACGGATTTGCGGGCATTGGGAAACACGGGAGAACCCCAGCAGCTAGTGCTGGGGACTGGGGAAGTGAAGGGGTACTGGGTGCTGCGGGAACTAACTGAAACGCAAAACAGCTTTTTGATGGGCGGAACCCCAAAATCGCAGGACTTTTCACTCACGCTCGAATATTATGGAGTTTCGCTAGATTAATACAAAATCAAGCGCTACCAGAGCACTTAACAAGTATAAAAATAATAAAAAAAACTACGAACATAAATGTAAAACAACCTGATGGTATTTTTTTTGACGCCGAAATACTAATACCTCTCCGACTACTAAAATTAATTCTCATTATGAAATCCTTTTAATTAATGGGGCCCCAAATGATTACATACACTACACGGGACGGTGACCGTCTCGATCAGATCTGCCTTGCTGTCTACGGGAGAACAGCAAAAACGACAGAAACCGTGTTATATCAGGTTTTAAATTACGGCGTAACGGATATGTGTGCCGTGTTTCGTGCAGGAGAAAAAATTGTTTTACCAGAAATCGACCCCGAACCGGTTAAAAAAGAAACGCAATTATGGGATTGATGAATGAGTGATTACGTAAATACTGGCGTGGAAGCATGGAAGCCCAATTTTTATATATCTGCTGATAATGAAAACATCACGGATAAAATAAGAAAAGGTTTGATCAATATCACGCTCACAGATTATGGTGGTTCGAGTAAACAGACAGACGAATTACGCGTAGCAATCGTTTCTGAAACTCTGAAAATTCCGGCCCGCGGAGTAAAAATCAGTATTGGGCTCGGTTTCGGTAATCAGATAATTGATAAGGGTGTATACATCGTTGATGGTGCGAGCAGTGGCGGTGAACCCCGGGTAGTTGATTTCACAGCAAAAGCAGCGCCGATGAACGCATCAAAAGGCTCTCCGACAGTTCAGAGCAAAAAAACTCGCTCCTGGAGCGACGTCACTGTCAGCAATATCGTTGCAACAATAGCGAGCGATAACGGGCTAAAACCACGCGTATCAAAGCGGTTTGCAGACAACATTATCACGCAACTCGATCAAGTCGGCGAGTCAGATATGCACCTGATGTCGAGACTAGCAACACGATTCGATGCGGTGAGTAAACCCGCGGGAGGGTACTGGATATTCCTGCCGCGCGGCGCGGGCGAATCTGTTAGCGGAGCGCCGCTTCAGCACTACACGCTCACGCGTCGTGATAACTCAAGCTGGGGTTATTCGAGAAATGGACAAAACGGTGATAGTGGCGGAGGTGGCGAAAATGCGGAGCCAACGTATTTGATCAAATATCACGATACAGCAACGGGGCAGATCAAAGAATTGCGTACGGGCAGTGGCGGCGATCCTGTAATCGAGTGGCCGGCAGTGGAGCCGTCGCTTGATGCAGCGAAAGAAGCTGCGCCAGGACTCAAGGGCGGTGCAGCTAAAAAAGAGTTCTCCATGACTTACACGACGTCCGCGACGCTCGATTTAGTATCGCTGACTGCAGAATGCAAAGTCACAACACAAGGATTCGGGACAGAGGAGGACCGAGACTGGACAATCAATACGTTGACGCTGACGCTGGCTGAAAACGGATTCTCTGCGCGACTGTCGCTGGAGTAAATGAAATGGCAATAATATCGGGTGTATACGCAAATGGGGTCGGCGAGCCCGTTGTCGGCGTTCAGTTAGTATTAACAGCACGGGTCACGAGTTCACGCGTAGTAATGACCACTGTTGTAGAGCAAGAAACAGGCGCGGCGGGTGAGTACAAATTTGATATGAAGCCCGGAGTTTACGTTGTCACTGCTAGTGCGGCATATCTCGGCGTGATTAACGTTAACCCGGACAGTGTTGACGGCACGTTAAACGACTATTTGACTAATTTTAGCGCAGACGAACTGACGCCAGCTGCGTTGGCGGAGATCCAGGAACTCGTTGCCACAGCACAAGCCGCTGCCAGTGTTGCCAGCGCCGCCGCAACGGAGGCCAGGCAGAATGCCGCCGCCGCCGCCGCTGCTGCTGCGCAGATTTCGACGGCAGCGGCAGGGAGCGCCAGATTTGAGAATTTTGACGAAATTATCAATGTCAATACAACAGCAATGCTGGAGCTGGAAAAACCGGAGGTGTTAGATCCGGATATTGCAATAACTATCACAGAGACGATTAATTATAACTATATTGGCCCGGTAAACGGATTTTGCGACGTTACTAGCCCGCTTGAATATAAAATTCAAATGTACGCCTACACAACAGGCGAATATTTTAACGGCGAAACAAATTTAACAGCGGACGGGAAGTTTTCTTTTAAACGTTCCTGGGCTGGTGCAAAACAATTCAGATTGGTGCGCGTAGCAGATAGTAAATGGATCACTACGCTGGAATACCCGCTGTGTATTCGCAGTTACTGGATGCCCGCTGACGCCGATCCCGAGGTAGTCAGCGTCATGAAAGACCGTTGCTACACATATGATCAGGCGTGCGCGGCGCTGGCACTCATGGCGCAGAATCACGAGGCGGTAGAGCGTTATGTTACGGGTCTGTGCGCCCTGGTGGGTGAAAACGGCGGCATTAAATTTTTTGTTAACCGGCTGTCCGCACAGTCCTCCCGCGAATATTACCGCACGGGTAACGCGGCGTGGGTGTTGTACGCCCTGGCATTCTATCTGAGCAAATACCCTACCGGCAGTAACGCTGAGTTAGCGCGCGCGAAATTAAACGCCGGGCTAACCTGGCTGGACGGTCTGAAGGTTGACGCCAGCGGCGACCCGCGCCACGGCTTATACATGGGCGGCAACGGTAAATATCTGGAGGACGGATCATTTGATCCGAATTATGTTGCGACCTGGTGCGCGCTCGAGCACAACGTTGATATTTATTTTTTATTCGAACTCGTTGGACGGTTAACCGATTTTACCGGATACGAACTGCGAGCCACCACGCTGGCTGCAAATATCGTGGAAAAATTCTGGATTGAGAGCGAGGGGCGATTCCGGCAGGGCGTGCACATTGACGGCCCGGACAACGCCGCAGCGCTGGATCAATCGAGTTGGGGCGGGATATTCGCAGTAAAAGCCGCGCCGGAGTTGGCGGAAAAATGCCGCCGTTATATGGAAAGATTCCGGTTCGGCACACTGGAGAGCACCGGTTATACACCGTATCACCCGGACTACGGATACAGCGGCCATAGCCGTGGCGTGTGGACCGAGGGTACAGCGGGTGTAGCACTATTCGAACGTGCGCTAGGGAACGAGCAGAGAGCTACCGATCTGATCGCGGGATTAAAACCACTGCGTAATGAATACGGCTATCGCGACTCATGCGACGATAAAAAATACGACACACTGCCGGACTGGCCGTCGACTACAAACACCGCTTGGGTTATTTTAACATGCAAGCCGGCGGGGTTTTGGTGCGTAGATTTCCCGGTATTGGACGTTGGTATCGTCAGGTACTGACAATTATAATTTTTGGAGTTTTTTATACATGGTCGTTAAAAATATTCTTGCCTTTGGGATTATGTGTGCGCTTGCTGGTTGTGCAACCAAGCCAGTCTCAAACGAGCAGGCTACTCCCGTTCCAGAAAAACAGGTAATCAATAGCGCAATACTCGAAAAAAGAGATGGGACAGGAGAGGTGATCATCAAGCGTGATTCGGGTTTCTTTGGGAGCGCGTGCTTTTCCCGTGTTTATGTTGATGGTAAAGAGGTGGCAGATTTAGGTACAGCTCAGAAAGTCGTTGTATACCCAACGATTGGTGATCATGTCTTCAGCGCGTGGCCAAAAGGAGTATGTGGTGGTGGCATGAGTGAGCAGGCGGGCAAGGTGACAACAGATCGTACTTTGATGTATCGCATAGGTTACGGTTCAAACGGTGAATATGGCATTCACCCAACTGCGTTTTAACTGTGTTGGGTATGCGATTTTATTCGCATACCCCTTAGGGCAATTGACGATACTTCCAAATGACCATTATTTTACGTGTGGCCTCGATGTTGCGCACATGAGAGTTCTATATTCTTTCAAACAGGATTATCCCATTGATTTAATTATACTTTCGTATGGTCTCGAAAACCGGAGTAGGGGCAACTCTACCGGGGGTTCAAATCCCCCTCTCTCCGCCACTTTATCAATGACTTATCTCCCGACTTCCCGCCTTGCTTTTCCTAAACAGAACAATCGTAGAATATTCTTGAAGGGTTAGATCGTCACTGTTTTCTGTTCGATACTGTGACATTCAGCACTTGATTCGCTATGGATCTGACAGGAAGGTTTAGAGCAGAAAATCTGCAATTATTCAGTCGTTTTCTTATCGGTCACCATTATTCTTTTAGACATTGATCCTACAAAGCTGCCGCAAAGTTGGTGGTGGGAACTGAAGTTGCGTAGAGAAGTGGTCAATAATTGAGCAAAAAAAGGAACGCGGCCGTCAGATTAAAGCCGCGGGACAAAGTCCATAATTTCCAAGAGTTGTTGAATTTCCCAGCTTTTTTGAAAGCCTTTGTATCATACTAACAAGTAAAAAAGGTTTAAATACCAAAATTAACCTATATTTCTGGTTAGCTTTACCATGACAGATGACTTGCTCCTGGAGACATTGGCGCAGCCAGTCTGTATTGGTGAGTTGTGTATTTATTGTTCGCCGTTTTCTCAGTTTTTTTCTACAGACATAATAAAAAAGACACGTCTCAAGCATGAGCGTGTCTGAGTTTGTTTTATTTATTTGTCTTGGTAAATTATTGTCGTTACTACCAGGCACTGTTCTGTTAAATAATTGAAGTCAGCGCAAAAAAATCAATGAGACATCATTTCCTCGACCACTTCTTCGCTACTCAACTGATAGGGATAATACGTTGGCCAGTTTTCCATTTCATTTAATAAAGATTGCTGTGAATCATTACCCATAAAAATGTGAAAATGAGATGATTTTCGTGGTGCAATTATATGATCGCTAAATTGTATATATTTAGGGGCTTTGCTTTCAGGAACTTTACATTCGAATAAGTAACGAACGCCTTTCTTGCCTGATTTATAGGTGAGTATTTTGTATCCATCGTAATCATATTTACAGGATGTTGTTTCATTATTTCTATGGAATTCAACAATGCCGTCCTCAATGCCAATCATCTCGATATCTGTTGCATAACCTTTGTGATAATAATCTTTAATTTCAGCAAATGTTTTAGTTTTATCTGCATCCGCTTTCTTCTGAAAGACGGGGTCAAGTTTGCCACTTTGCAGTAAAGGATAAACGGATTGCCAGACTCCATCCCAGTCACTTAGCGTTCGGTTTTGTACATTTGCATCATCAAAAACACCATTAGCAGCTTTTTGTTCGACCTCTGTTAAGGGTTTGCCGTGTGAGTGATGACCATGCGAAAAGGCAGGAGCGCTAACAATAAAGACACCTAAAGCAACAGCCAGTTTATGAAGACGAATCGCCAAAACAGTTTCCTCCAGAGTTAATGTATATGATGTGTAATGTTATATTGTAACATATAACAAAATGCAACAACTCTTAGGAGACAAGAGAATAGTTCTCTCAGGTGTGCTTAGCTATCTTATTGAAATAACATAAATTATGTTGGTAATTTGAGGTTGATGACAAACGAAACATAACCTAATGCGATCTGTGTATGCCGGATAGGGCGCTCGCGCCGCATCCGGCAGGGATAACGCGTACGTTGTCGGCAATATGAAGTTATAGAGATAATTTGTTGTGAACCTGCTTGCGTAACCGGTTGAAAAAGGAAAGCAACTTCTTATACCGTAAGACTAAAAGCAGTACAGCCAGCCCAGCGTAGATGAGTGGCTGCGGTGAAATAATCTTCACTGACCACAGATAATGTATTGGGGCCAGGATCGCGACAAGATAGACGAAATTATGCAACTGTTGCCAGTGCTTGCCGAGTTTTCGCTGCATCGCCTGGGTTGAAGTAAACGCTAAAGCAAGCAAAATAACCCAGCTGATAATTCCTAACGTTAAATAAGGCCGGGTAATTAACTCCTTACCTAATAACGCCAGATTATTCACGCCCAGCTCCAGTAATGCGTAACTGGTTAAATGCAGTGTCGCCCAGGCAAAGCACCATAAGCCTAACAGGCGGCGAGTGCGTATCAATAACGGCTGTTTTGCGTAGCGTGCCAGAGGTGTGATTAACAAGGTCGCCAGCAAAAATTTCAGTGCAGTGCGACCGGTAAAATGCTGAATATCTTTCACTGGATCGGCACCCAGTCCACCGTGATTGATCGCCCATACCAGCCAGAGAAACGGCAACAATCCGGCAAGATGCAGGCAAACTTTCAGCCATGTCACCTGTTTTGCTGTCAGACGCATTTAGAAATTCTCCCGCAAATCCAGGCCACGATACAGCGATGCCACCTGCTCGGCGTAACCATTAAACAGTAGCGTTGGCTGGCGCTGTACATCGAGGATGCCGCCTGAACCAATAAATCGTTCGGTAGCCTGTGACCAGCGCGGGTGATCAACATGCGGATTAACGTTGGCGTAAAAACCGTATTCGTCAGGCGCTGCCAGATTCCAGGTGGTTGGCGGACGCTCGCGGGTCAGCTTAATACTGACGATCGATTTAATCCCTTTAAAGCCATATTTCCACGGCACAATCAGTCGCACCGGCGCGCCATTTTGTGGCGGTAACGCCTTGCCATAAACACCCACGGTCATCAGTGTGAGCGGATGCATTGCTTCGTCGAGACGCAATCCTTCGACATAAGGATATTTCAGCCCGCCGCCGATAAAGCGGTCCTGCTGGCCTGGCATCTGTTCCGGTGCATAAATTGTTTCGAAAGCGACATACTTCGCATTGCTGGTGGGTTCGGCAAGCGCCAGCAATTTGTGCAGCGGAAAACCAATCCACGGCACCACCATCGACCATGCTTCTACGCAGCGCATACGATAAATACGCTCTTCCAGCGGGAAGCGACGGGTTAAATCATCGTGATCGAGGGTCAATGGTTTTGCCACTTCGCCGCTGATTTTCAGTGTCCATGGATCGGTTTTCAGGCTACCAGCATTAGCGGCGGGATCGGCTTTATCCAGCCCGAATTCATAGAAGTTGTTATAACCGGAGACTTTATCTGCTGGCGTCAGTGGCAGGTCATTTTGCCAGGCGGCAGGCTTGCTGAACTCCAACGGTTTTCCGGCGGGGGCGGGTGGGCGATCGTTCCCTTTAAACCAGCTAAGCAGATCGGCATGCGCAGCGTGAGGCAAAGAAAGTGCAGCCGCGCTGATGCCCAGTGCTTTTAACACCTGCCGACGCTTCATAAAGAATACCGACTCGGCCGTAACATCTGATTCTTTTAAAAATTGATTCTTTTTCATAAGCCATCACACTTTTTTGTCTTTAGCCAGCAAGAGCCGTTTACTGTTAATCTGTCAGGGAGTGTCCTCCCTAACAGTAGCAGAGATCTGCTTTTACATATTTATGCATTAACTGCCACGATAGGTTGAATACCCATATTGGCTAAGTAATAAAGGCACATGATAATGCTCGTTCACTTTATTAATATGAAATTCAACGGGGATCTCAGGGAAGAAACTTTCAAGATTTTGTTTCTTGAAATAGTCCCCGGTTTTAAATACGACACGGTAATCGCCCGTAGTCGCAGTTTGCTCGGGCCACAGTGCCTTAATTCGTCCATCCTTATCTGTTTTGGCGGTATTAAGTTGTAACCAGCCGTTATCCGCTTTCTTTTCAAGAGTGACTGTCACGTCGGCAGCGGGTTTTCCTGTTTGCTGGTTCAAAATGTGCACGCTAAGAATGTTTTGTTGTGCAGCATAGACCAAAGAAGGTAATGAAAATGCAGCCGTTACTACGGAGAGTACTAAATAACGCTTTAACATGTTTATATCCTTGTCATGTGAATGAGTTTTGAGGATAGCGAAAAAACGTCCAGGATAACCTTACAGCAGCATTACAATTTTGTAATGAACCAGGCTGTTTCTATAACATATGATTTATGGCATATTATTTTCATGAAGATTCTACTTATTGAAGATAATCAAAGGACCCAGGAATGGGTAACGCAGGGGCTTTCCGAAGCGGGTTATGTCATTGATGCCGTTTCTGATGGCAGAGATGGGCTTTATCTTGCGCTGAAGGATGATTATGCATTGATCATTCTGGATATTATGCTTCCGGGTATGGATGGCTGGCAGATCTTACAAACGTTAAGAACAGCAAAGCAAACCCCTGTTATTTGCCTTACTGCAAGAGATTCTGTCGATGACAGAGTCAGAGGGCTGGACAGTGGAGCAAATGATTATCTGGTAAAACCTTTTTCATTTTCTGAGTTGCTGGCAAGGGTTCGGGCACAATTAAGGCAACATCACGCTTTGAATTCAACATTAGAAATCAGTGGCTTAAGAATGGACTCTGTTAGTCAAAGTGTGAGCAGGGACAATATCAGTATTACACTGACGCGCAAGGAGTTTCAGTTACTTTGGCTACTGGCCTCCAGAGCTGGCGAAATTATACCCAGAACGGTTATTGCGAGTGAAATTTGGGGAATCAACTTTGATAGTGATACCAATACGGTGGATGTCGCCATTCGCAGGCTCCGCGCAAAAGTTGATGATCCTTTTCCTGAAAAGCTAATCGCCACAATCCGGGGGATGGGCTATTCATTCGTAGCGGTAAAAAAATAATGAAAAGATTATCTATAACCGTCCGTTTAACCTTGCTTTTTATATTGCTGCTGTCTGTTGCTGGCGCTGGAATTGTATGGACTCTCTATAATGGCCTGGCAAGTGAGTTGAAATGGCGCGATGATACAACACTCATTAACCGGACAGCGCAGATCAAGCAGTTGTTAATTGATGGGGTAAATCCAGATACGTTACCTGTGTACTTTAACCGGATGATGGATGTTAGTCAGGATATCTTGATCATTCATGGTGATGGCATCAATAAAATTGTTAACCGGACAAATGTCAGTGATGGCATGTTAAATAACATACCTGCTAGTGAGACAATCAGCGCAGCTGGCATTTACAGAAGCATTATTAATGACACAGAGATAGATGCTTTACGAATTAATATTGATGAAGTTTCGCCATCATTAACGGTTACTGTGGCTAAATTGGCTTCAGCCAGACATAACATGCTTGAACAGTATAAAATCAATAGCATTATAATTTGCATTGTCGCCATTATACTGTGCTCAGTATTAAGTCCGCTGTTAATCAGAACGGGGTTACGAGAGATCAAAAAGTTGAGTGGTGTAACGGAAGCGCTGAATTATAACGATAGCCGAGAGCCTGTTGAAGTTAGCGCATTACCGAGAGAACTAAAACCTCTTGGGCAGGCGTTGAATAAAATGCACCAAGCCTTAGTCAAAGATTTTGAACGCCTTAGTCAATTTGCTGACGATCTCGCTCATGAACTTAGAACGCCAATTAATGCATTACTGGGTCAGAATCAGGTTACGCTCAGTCAAACCAGAAGTATCGCTGAATATCAAAAAACAATTGCCGGAAACATTGAAGAGCTGGAAAATATTTCGCGGTTAACAGAGAACATACTGTTTCTTGCCAGGGCAGATAAAAACAATGTTTTGGTGAAACTGGATTCGCTTTCTCTCAATAAGGAAGTCGAAAATTTGTTGGACTATCTTGAATACCTTTCAGACGAGAAAGAGATTTGCTTTAAGGTCGAGTGCAATCAGCAAATTTTTGCGGATAAAATTTTACTGCAACGAATGTTATCGAATCTTATTGTTAACGCTATTCGATATTCACCAGAAAAATCGCGCATTCTTATAACCAGTTTTCTTGATACCAACGGTTCTCTTAATATTGATATCGCCAGTCCTGGAACGAAAATTCATGAGCCTGAAAAACTCTTCCGTAGATTTTGGCGGGGAGATAATTCGCGTCATTCCGTAGGTCAGGGACTTGGTCTTTCTTTAGTCAAAGCGATTGCCGAATTGCATGGGGGAAGTGCTACGTATCACTATCTCAATAAGCATAACGTGTTCCGAATTACGTTACCGCAAAGAAATTAATATAGGGCTTCAGTACGCCATAAATTAACCATGAAAAAACGAAGCCACGTCGTGAGTATTAACGTGGCTGCGATTGATTATGCGCTTTCATTACAATGTAACAGGGATTAACCCGCGTAAGCTGCCAGCATTTCCTGCGCCGCCAGTTTACCCAACGCATTCGCTGCGAAAGGACTGTCGCCGGTGAGAACTTTACGGTCCTTATGTACTCGCCCGGTGATGTCGTCATTAATGATGTTCATGCCCATTTTCTTCAGCTCTTCGCCGAAGTACCAGGTGAGATGACCCGGCATATAGCCTATCTCTGGCGTTTGTTTGTCTGCGGCGTCTGGGAATGCGCAAATGGAATAACCATTCAGTGGGTTGTCGCCGTGGCGAAGTGCCAGAAAAGCCGCCGGGCCGTGGCAAAGGGAGATAACAAAACGGTCATTTTTGATTGCCCACTGTAAAGCGGCAGCCACGTCCTGGCTTTCTGGTAAACCAATAAGTGCGCCATGACCACCAGGAACAAAGATTGCTGCATATTCGCTGTCAGCGTTGAGGCTGGCGACAATATCCGCGAGTTTCTTCGGATTGCGGAACAACGATTTATGCTGCTCAAAGAATGGCATTACTTTTTCATCTTTGTGCGGCATAGCCCAGTATTCAAACTTGGTCATCAGACCGGAAATGGTCGCCACTTCGAATTCGAAACCTGCAGCATGGAGATGATACAACGGCAGCAACGTTTCTATCGGATGGTTACCGGTCGAGAACAGTTTTCCGTTATCGGTCGGCAAATAACGTTCGTCCGCGGCGATCACCAGAATTTTATGTTTACCACGATACGGTTTTGGGTAGTCCACGCCATCAAGATCAGAGACGGGACTGGTATATTGGCTAAGCGAATATTCTGAAGGGAAGAATGCATTATCTTCAGCAATATCGACCTGCGGATTTTTACTTGTTTGAACAGTCATAGTGTATTCCTTATTGTTGCTTAGTTAGGGTAGTCACTATATTTGCGACTGAGCTGGTCGCTATTTTTAACCAGGCTGGAAAATTGAGTCAATATATCGAAAGCGGTAGTCGGCGGGTGTAAGTATGTAATGATGATGCTGCACTGGTGTTGAATATTATTCACGCCAAATTTTCCTTATTGAGCAACGTCGTCGCAAGTGGCCTCAATGATTTTAGACCATTATCAGAGGTCCGGGGCGGCAGGGAGAGATTTAGTGCTGTGGAATATTGTGGTGCTGATGAATATTTATATCCCGGATTGGTAGAGAAAAAGCTTTTTCCATGCACTTTTTTTGCAAATATTTCTGTATGGGAGGCGGTTTTGTTGCAGATTAATTCATAAAGAAATGCATTTGGGTGTTGGCTGGAAGAGTCGCGGGTAGATGTTATTGTGCCAGCAGGGGCAGGGTAAGGTACTGTATCGATATGCTTTGGCAATTGCATGTGCCGCAGAGGGAGATGAAATGCCAATAAAAAAGCCTGAGTTCGATGAGGGACGAACTCAGGCTAGTGTTAACTTTTACAGTAACACGCCGCGGCGCGTTGGCTGATTAGAACTGGTAGACTAAGCCCACAGCAACGATATCATCGGTAGCGATGCCGTTTGCTTTGTAGAAGTCGTCGTCGTTGTCCAGCAGGTTGATTTTGTAATCAACGTAGGTGGACATGTTTTTGTTGAAGTAGTAAGTCGCACCAATATCAACGTATTTAACCAGATCTTTATTGGTGTAACGTGGGTCGCCGTTGCCGTCATGAGCCCAACCACCTAAATCCTTACCTTTAGATTGCAGGTAAGCGATGGACGGGCGCAGGCCGAAGTCGAACTGATACTGAGCAACAACTTCAAAGTTTTGGGTTTTGTTCGCAATACCACCTCTGTCAATGTCGTTATTGTCTTTTCCGCTGCCATATGCAGTCATATTACGTGTTTCTGCATACATTGCCGCTAAATAGACATTATTCGCATCATATTTAGCACCGACTGTCCATGCTTCAGCTGTTTCACCACCAGCATATTTATTCGAGCGTTGCTCACCTAAACCAGTAGCACGTTGGTTATCAGTACGGTCAGAGTTTGAATATGCAGCCCCGAGGCTTAACCCGAAGTCAAAGTCATAGGAAGTGGACATACCGAAACCGTCACCATTTTCTTTAGACAGTTTACGATTATTACCATTACCAGAACCTTCTTGATCCCAAAGCCCACCCGATCCTTCATTATTACCCTGATATTGCAGAGCAAAGTTCAGGCCATCGACCTGACCAAAGAAGCCATTGTTACGGTAGGTTGCAACACCATTAGCACGACCGTTCAGGAAGTTGTCGGCACCAGCATAGGTATCGCCACCAAATTCTGGCAGCATATCGGTCCATGCTTCGATGTCATATACGACACCGTAGTTACGACCATAGTCGAAAGTACCATTCTGACCAAAGCCTAAACCTGCAAATGCCAGACGCGTTGCGGTATTACCTTTGTCGCTTTCAGGACCGTTTGCGCCAATGTTAAATTCCCACTGACCATAACCAGTGAATTGGTCAGCGATCTGAGTTTCACCTTTGAAACCGATACGGGCATATGACATGTCGCCATCGCTGCCAGCATCATCAGAGAAGTAGTGCAGGCCCGCTACTTTTCCGTACAAATCCAGTTTATTACCATCTTTATTATAGACTTCAGCCGCATTTGCTGCGCCAGCAACTAATAACGCCGGGACCAGCATTGCCAGAACTTTTCTTTTCATTATGTATTCCCTTGTGATTATAATCTTCATGAATATATCAATAAGTGCCGTTATCCAAAAAAAAGCACATTTGGATACTATTCTATGAAGTTCATTTTATTTTAAAGATTACATGTAACAAAATATATTTAAAAGATTTCAAAATGTTTCTAATCTATTTAATATAATTCAGAATTATGAATTATAAATATAAATATTCATGAAAATTATAAATGTATATCAATATGTTATGAGTTGAGCGGAAACATAGGGGGTATCAATGATTGTTGCGCCAAACGGCTGGTGTGATCACGCGCACATTAATGAAGGCATAAAAAAAGCCGGCATCATGCCGGCCCAAAAAAAATAAACAAGACGATAAAAGGCTAATAACGGAAGCATCATGACACAGAATAATAAAAAGGTATAATTGTAATCAGTGCTAATATATTGATTGAATGAATTAATAAAGCCGATATCAAAGATAAATAAAATCGCTCAAAACGATTTTTCCTGTATTCACTGCCGTTGCGCAAAAATTATCTATTTGTTCAAAAAATGATTGAGTCTTGACTGGCTCATCCAATGTGGAAAAATGTGACTTTTATCACATAATATTACTAAGTCTGAATTTTCCGGGTTATCTCAAAATGGAATACGGTTCGACAAAGATGGAAGAGAGACTCTCTCGCAGCCCTGGCGGCAAATTGGCTTTGTGGGCTTTCTATACATGGTGTGGCTATTTCGTCTGGGCAATGGCGCGTTACATCTGGGTGATGAGCCGGATCCCTGATGCCCCGGTGTCGGGATTTGAAAGCGATTTAGGCTCTACCGCGGGAAAGTGGTTAGGGGCACTGGTCGGATTTTTATTTATGGCTCTGGTCGGGGCATTGTTAGGCAGCATTGCCTGGTATACCCGACCTCGTCCCGCACGTAGCAGACGCTATGAATAAAAACTGCTAAGGTTGCGACTCTTTGGCAACGGAGCGCGTATGGACTTACAACACTGGCAGACACAGTTCGAAAACTGGTTGAAAAACCATCATCAGCACCAGGACGCGGCCCATGACGTATGTCATTTTCGCCGCGTCTGGGCTACGGCACAGAAGCTGGCGGCAGATGACGATGTCGATATGCTGGTGATTTTAACCGCCTGTTATTTTCACGATATTGTGAGCCTGGCGAAAAATCATCCGCAACGGCAGCGTTCTTCAATCCTGGCGGCAGAAGAGACGCGTCGCCTGCTCCGTGAAGAGTTCGTGCAATTTCCGGCGGAGAAAATCGAGGCCGTTTGTCATGCCATTGCCGCTCACAGTTTCAGCGCGCAAATCGCCCCCTTAACAACGGAAGCTAAAATCGTCCAGGATGCGGATCGGCTGGAAGCCCTGGGGGCGATTGGCCTGGCGCGCGTGTTTGCTGTTTCAGGGGCATTGGGCGTGGCGCTGTTTGATGGTGAAGATCCGTTCGCACAGCATCGCCCGCTTGATGATAAACGCTACGCGCTGGATCATTTCCAGACTAAGTTGCTGAAGCTACCGCAAACCATGCAAACCGCAAGAGGCAAGCAGCTGGCGCAGCACAACGCGCAATTTTTAGTCGAGTTTATGGCGAAGCTCAGTGCCGAACTGGCGGGGGAGAATGAAGGTGTCGATCACAAGGTGATAGATGCGTTTTCACCCGCGGGCTGAGCGCGTGGCCCTAAATGGCTGTAATTATGTTAACCTGTCGGCCATCTCAGATGGCCGGTTAAATCTATGCAGGAAAATATATCAGTAACCGATTCATACAGCACCGGGAATGCCGCACAGGCAATGCTGGAGAAACTGCTGCAAATTTATGATGTTAAAACGCTGGTGGCGCAGCTTAATGGTGTGGGTGAGAATCACTGGAGCGCGGCAATTTTAAAACGTGCGCTGGCGAATGACTCGGCATGGCACCGTTTAAGTGAGAAAGAGTTCGCCCATCTGCAAACGTTGTTACCCAAACCACCGGCACATCATCCGCATTATGCGTTTCGCTTTATCGATCTATTTGCCGGTATTGGCGGCATCCGTCGCGGTTTTGAATCGATTGGCGGACAGTGCGTGTTTACCAGCGAATGGAACAAACATGCGGTACGCACTTATAAAGCCAACCATTATTGCGACCCGGCGACGCATCATTTTAATGAAGATATCCGCGACATCACCCTCAGCCATAAAGACGGCGTGAGTGATGAGACGGCGGCGGAACATATTCGTCAACACATTCCTGAACACGATGTATTACTGGCCGGTTTCCCATGTCAGCCATTTTCGCTGGCTGGCGTATCGAAAAAGAACTCGCTCGGGCGGGCGCACGGTTTTGCCTGCGATACCCAGGGCACGCTGTTCTTTGATGTGGTGCGCATTATCGACGCGCGTCGTCCGGCGATGTTTGTGCTCGAAAACGTCAAAAACCTGAAAAGTCACGATAAAGGAAAAACGTTCCGCATCATCATGCAGACGCTGGACGAACTGGGCTATGACGTGGCTGATGCAGAAGATAACGGGCCGGACGATCCGAAAATCATCGATGGTAAACATTTCCTGCCGCAGCACCGTGAACGCATCGTGCTGGTGGGTTTTCGTCGCGATCTGAATCTGAAAGCCGATTTTACCCTGCGTGATATCAGCGAATGTTTTCCTGCGCAGCGAGTGACGCTGGCCCAGCTGCTGGACCCGATGGTCGAGGCGAAATATATCCTGACGCCGGTGCTGTGGAAGTACCTCTATCGTTATGCGAAAAAACATCAGGCACGCGGTAACGGCTTCGGTTATGGAATGGTTTATCCGAACAATCCGCAAAGCGTCACGCGTACTCTGTCTGCGCGTTATTACAAAGATGGCGCGGAAATTTTAATCGATCGCGGCTGGGATATGGCCACGGGTGAAAAAGACTTTGACGATCCGCTGAATCAGCAACATCGTCCACGTCGGTTAACGCCTCGGGAATGCGCGCGTTTAATGGGGTTTGAAGCGCCGGGAGAAGCGAAATTCCGCATTCCGGTTTCGGACACTCAGGCCTATCGCCAGTTCGGTAACTCGGTGGTCGTACCGGTCTTTGCCGCGGTGGCAAAACTGCTTGAGCCAAAAATCAAACAGGCGGTGGCGTTGCGTCAGCAAGAGGCACAACATGGCCGACGTTCACGATAAGGCCACTCGCAGCAAAAATATGCGCGCGATTGCCACGCGTGATACGGCGATTGAGAAGCGCCTCGCCAGTCTGTTAACCGGGCTGGGCCTGGCGTTTCGCGTTCAGGACGCCAGTCTGCCCGGACGCCCGGATTTTGTCGTTGATGAATATCGCTGCGTGATATTTACCCACGGCTGCTTCTGGCACCATCATCACTGCTATTTGTTTAAAGTGCCTGCGACTCGAACCGAGTTCTGGCTGGAGAAGATAGGTAAAAATGTTGAACGCGATCGCCGCGATATCAGTCGCTTGCAGGAACTCGGCTGGCGCGTATTGATTGTCTGGGAGTGTGCGTTACGTGGGCGCGAGAAGCTGACGGATGAAGCGCTTAGCGAGCGTCTGGAAGAGTGGATCTGCGGCGAAGGTGCCAGCGCGCAGATCGACACGCAGGGGATTCATTTACTCGCTTGATGCGTCCTGAATAACTGGCGCAACTACGGGTTTTGCCGGGAAGAGATATTTTCCCAACGTGACCAGTACCACCGCGAAGACAATCACGCCGAGCGCCAGCCATTCAATCTTCGACAGCGTCTCTCCGCCCAGTCCCGTACCCAGCAAGACCGCGACCACAGGGTTAACGTAGGCGTAGCTGGTGGCGAGAGCCGGACTGACGTTGCGGATTAAATACATATAAGCGTTAATGGCGATAATCGAACCAAACAGCGCCAGATAGCCGACCGCAAGGAAGCCTGAAAGGGAAGGGAGCGCCGTCAGTTTTTCACCCGCAATCATCGACGCGATCATTAACACCACGCCTGCCGCCAGCATCTCAATCGCACCCGCCATCATCCCTACAGGTAAGGTAATGCGCGAGCCATAAACCGAGCCAAACGCCCAGCTAATCGAGCCGATTAAAATCAGAATCGCGCCCCACGGATTGCCGCTTAAATTTCCACCGCTATTGAGCATGATGATTCCGGCAAGTCCAATGGCGATACCCACCCATTCCAGTTTGCGCGTTTTAATGCCAAACAGGCGGCTGAAGCACAGGGTAAAGAGGGGCACGGTTGCAACCACTACGGCGGCGATGCCGGAAGGAACATTTTGATGTTCGGCAACCGTCACCATGCCATTACCGACAGCCAGCAATAACAGGCCAATCAGCGCGGCATTGAGCAGCGGACGTAGCGGGGGGAGTTTGTGTCCGCGCAGTAGCAAAAATGCCAGCAATAAAATACCGGCTGCCAGGAATCGAACGCCCGCCATCATTAACGGAGGCCAGCTTTCCACGCCAATCCGAATGACAAAATAGGTTGAGCCCCAAATGATATACAACGCAAACAACGCGCCAAAAAGCGGTAACAACTGGCGGAAACGCATAATCCCTCACGGTGGAAATAAAAAGGTGGTTCATAGTAAACGTGAAAATCATTCTGCTGGCGAGAGATATAATTGCACTTGATTGTTAAAAAAATGTTGACCTGTGAAGCAAGTATCAGAGCTGCCGTTTTTGCTTCATACTTACACCCTTCAACAATAAAAATGAGAGGGAATGCTTTTGGCCGGGAGTAGTTTACTGACGTTGCTCGATGATATCGCCACACTGCTGGACGATATCTCCGTGATGGGCAAACTGGCGGCGAAGAAAACCGCCGGTGTATTAGGGGATGACTTATCGCTCAATGCGCAACAAGTTTCAGGCGTGCGGGCCAACCGGGAACTTCCCGTGGTCTGGGGCGTGGCGAAAGGATCGCTGATCAATAAAGTGATTCTGGTGCCGCTGGCGCTGATCATCAGTGCGTTTATCCCGTGGGCGATTACGCCACTGTTGATGATTGGCGGCGCGTTTCTCTGCTTTGAAGGGGTAGAGAAAGTGCTGCATATGCTGGAGGCGCGTAAACATAAAGAAGATCCGGCGCAGAGTCAGCAGCGTCTGGAGAAGCTGGCGGCGCAGGATCCGCTGAAGTTTGAAAAAGACAAAATAAAAGGGGCGATTCGTACCGATTTTATATTGTCTGCGGAAATCGTCGCCATCACGCTGGGGATTGTGGCAGAAGCGCCGTTGCTTAATCAGGTGCTGGTGCTTTCAGGCATCGCGCTGGTAGTGACCGTGGGCGTCTACGGTCTGGTAGGGGTTATCGTTAAGATTGATGACCTGGGGTATTGGCTGGCGGAAAAATCCAGCGCACTGATGCAGGCATTAGGTAAAGGGTTATTGATCATTGCGCCCTGGCTGATGAAAGCGTTATCGATTGTCGGCACGCTGGCGATGTTCCTCGTCGGCGGCGGGATTGTGGTACATGGAATTGCGCCGCTGCATCACGCCATTGAACATTTCGCCGGGCAGCAAAGTGCAGTGGTGGCGATGATATTACCGACTGTTTTAAATCTGATTCTTGGTTTTATCATCGGTGGCATCGTGGTGCTGGGAGTGAAAGCAGTAGCGAAAATGCGCGGTCAGGCACATTAATACTCGCACTGGCTATTATGCAAAATTCGCCATCTTCAACTAAGGTGAACAAGTTTCACTCGAAAAAAGGAGGCGAGTATGAGCTTTATGGTTAGTGAGGAAGTTACGGTTAAAGAGGGCGGCCCGCGGATGATTGTCACCGGATACTCCAGCGGTATGGTTGAGTGTCGTTGGTATGACGGTTACGGGGTCAAGCGGGAAGCTTTTCATGAAACCGAGCTTGTTCCAGGGGAGGGGAGTCGTCCTGCGGAAGAAGTTTGAAAGGGTATCATTAACACCAGGCCGGATCACATCCGGCCTGGTGTGCCAATGCCTGCAATGAATGATAGTCGCGTCTTATCATGCCACCATTATAAAATTATCGCTGTTTTGCGGTACGTTATCGCCGGGTTATGCCAGAATCATAAAAAAGCAGGTTGGGAGTCGTCAGGGTGCAGCACGAGACAAAAATGGAAAACCAGAGCTGGTTGAAAAAACTCGCACGCCGCCTGGGGCCTGGTCATATCGTTAATCTCTGCTTTATCGTGGTATTGCTTTTTTCCACCTTGCTGACCTGGCGTGAAGTGGTAGTGCTGGAAGATGCCTATATCTCCAGCCAGCGTAATCATCTGGAAAACGTAGCCAACGCGCTCGATAAGCATTTGCAGTATAACGTCGACAAACTGATCTTTTTGCGTAATGGCATGCGCGAAGCTCTCGTAGCGCCACTGGATTTCACCTCTCTGCGTAATGCCGTAACCGAGTTCGAACAGCATCGCGACGAGCACGCCTGGCAAATCGAACTCAACCGACGACGCACCCTGCCAGTCAATGGTGTGTCGGATGCATTAGTCAGCGAGGGGAATCTCCTGTCTCGCGAAAATGAAAGCCTCGACAATGAAATTACCGCTGCACTGGAAGTTGGTTACTTGCTGCGACTGGCACACAACTCCTCGTCGATGGTTGAACAGGCGATGTATGTCTCGCGTGCCGGATTTTACGTTTCGACGCAGCCGACCTTGTTTACGCGCAATGTACCAACGCGTTATTACGGCTATGTCACCCAACCCTGGTTTGTCGGCCATTCGCAACGAGAAAATCGTCACCGCGCGGTACGCTGGTTCACTTCGCAACCGGAACACGCCAGCAATACTGAACCGCAGGTTACCGTCAGTGTTCCGGTAGACAGTAATAACTACTGGTATGGCGTGCTGGGGATGAGTATTCCCGTGCGTACCATGCAGCAATTTTTAAGAAACGCCATCGATAAAAACCTCGATGGTGAGTATCAGCTCTATGACAGTAAGCTGAGATTTTTGACCTCTTCCAATCCTGACCATCCAACAGGGAATATTTTTGATCCTCGTGAACTGGCCTTGCTGGCGCAGGCAATGGAACATGACACGCGGGGCGGCATTCGTATGAACAGTCGCTATGTTAGCTGGGAACGTCTGGACCATTTCGACGGTGTGCTGGTGCGCGTCCATACGCTAAGCGAAGGCGTGCGCGGCGATTTCGGCAGTATCAGCATTGCATTAACCCTGCTGTGGGCGCTCTTTACCACCATGTTACTCATCTCCTGGTATGTGATTCGCCGGATGGTCAGCAACATGTATGTTTTGCAAAGCTCGTTGCAGTGGCAGGCGTGGCACGACACCTTAACGCGTTTATATAACCGTGGCGCACTGTTCGAAAAAGCCCGTCCGCTCGCTAAATTGTGTCAGACGCACCAACATCCTTTTTCTGTCATTCAGGTCGACCTTGACCATTTTAAAGCGATTAATGACCGCTTTGGTCATCAGGCGGGCGACCGTGTTCTTTCTCATGCTGCCGGATTAATTAGCAGTTCCTTGCGAGCGCAGGACGTTGCCGGGCGGGTCGGTGGTGAGGAGTTTTGTGTGATTCTGCCAGGCGCGAGCCTGACGCAGGCTGCGGAGGTTGCAGAACGTATTCGCCTGAAGCTAAATGAAAAAGAGATGTTGATCGCCAAGAGTACGACGATACGCATCAGTGCCTCGCTGGGGGTAAGCAGCAGCGAGGAAACCGGTGATTATGATTTTGAACAACTCCAGTCACTGGCCGACCGTCGACTTTATCTCGCTAAACAGGCCGGGCGCAATCGGGTATTCGCGAGCGATAACGCTTAACGGGCGGAGAAAAAATGGTCCAGCCCTTCACGCCAGCCTTCCGGTCCTTCACGCTGCGTTCGCCAGACGCGGGCCGGATCCTCATCATGCAGATGCACCCCTTCACGGTTTAGCCCTTTCACAATCACCGCGTAATCCATTACCTCCAGTAAGGGCGCATCGTTTGGCCCATCGCCCAGGCCAAGTGTGGTTGGGCGTTTGCCTGATAATTGTTGATAGGTCGCGATAATCCAGTTGGCAGCCTGATCTTTTGCGGCAGAGGCATCCAGGACGTGCCAGAAGCGCGCACCCTGCATAAACTGCAAGCCCAGTTCATTCAGACGAGCGGTAAATTGTGCCATACGCTCGTCACTGTCGCGCCAGATTAGCGTTACCGACGCCTCATGTAGCTGCGTCAGCGCCGCCTGGCTACGGCTTAATCCCGTCCATTCGGCGATGGTTGCATCGTCGACATCATCAAAAGTTGTGAATTTAAAATGTTCTTTCTCGCGTAGCGTATTTAAAACCTGGCTGATTTCGCCATGGCTAATACCTGAGATGATGCGTGGAAAACCGTCTATATCCTGCCATTGCTCAGCAAGCTGGATCACTGCGCCATTTTCGGCAATCAGCGGTAAACCTTGTAGCCCCAACGTTTTTTGCAAGTACAGCATTTCCGCTGATGTCTTACTGCTACAGAGAATGACGGGAACATTCGCTTCGCGTAAACGGCTGAGCCAGGGGGCAGCTGGTTGCCAGTCATAACTATGACTGTCCAGCAGGGTGCCATCAAGATCGCTAAAAACCAGTAGTGGTTGTTGAATTGAAAGCATGGTTGCGCAGTACTCCCCTTACCAGGATGATTCTCAAAACAGCACAAATTATCAAAGATGATTTTTTCGGGAGCGATCCCGTTGACGCCAGAGCCACCAAGGGGTGACGCGCGTCACATTTCTATTCATAAGTAGCGTTAATCATTCATATCACGAATATTTTCTTGTCAGCGAAAAAAATTGCGGATAAGGTGATGAACACATCAGATTTCCTGGTGTAACGAATTTTTTAAGTGCTTCTTGCTTAAGCAAGTTTCATCCCGACCCCCTCAGGGTCGGGATTTTTTTATTGTGCATTCAACGATTCACTTCAGAGACGCTGAAGTCATGAATATCCAGTTCGAAGGCATCCGCCAATTCACGCCATGTATGATATTCACGTCCATCGACGCTAACGTGTTCAGAATCGTTCTGGCTGCGATGAACTTCGCTTTCGCTAATTTCATTGATCGCCGCCAGCAGGGCATCGACATCGACGCTGACCTCACGTTTTGCGGTATCGCTGTACTCTTTTGCGGTTTTCATCATCTTTCCTCGCAACCGTTACTCTGTTGTTGCCGCCAGTCGTTAAGTCCGCCTGGCATCTCTTAAGTATAGACCGTCGAGAAAATCAGCACTCGCGCGCGCCTGGCGCTGCCAGAAAAACGAAATTGTTCTACACTGGCACAAAGCCACAGGAGGAAAACGATGAAGGTGAATGATCGGGTAACAGTCAAAACGGATGGCGGTCCGCGTCGTCCTGGCGTGGTACTGGCAGTTGAGGAGTTTAGTGAAGGCACAATGTACCTGGTTTCGCTGGAAGACTACCCGCTCGGCATCTGGTTCTTTAATGAAGCAGGGCATCAGGACGGTATCTTTGTGGAGAAAGCAGAGTAATCTAATTCAGCCTGACTGGTGGGAAACCACCAGTCAGAATGTGTTAGCGCATGTTGACAAAAATACCATTAGTCACATTATCCGTCAGTCGGACGACATGGTAGATAACCTGTTTATTATGCGTTTTGATCTTACGTTTAATATTACCTTTATGCGATGAAACGGTCTTGGCTTTGATATTCATTTGGTCGGAGATTTGAATGGTTCCCTGACCTGCCATCCACATTCGCAACATACTCGATTCGGTTCGGCTCAATGATAACGTCGGCATATTTAAAAACGAGGTTATCGTTGTCTCTTTTTTCAGAATATCGCCAAGGATATCGTCGAGAGATTCCGGTTTAATCGATTTAGAACTGATCAATAAATTTTTTCTGACCAATAGATATTCATCAAAATGAACATTGGCAATTGCCATAAAAACGATAAATAACGTATTGGGATGTTGATTAATGATGTGCTTGATGCGCTGACTGTTAGAAGCATCATGGATGAAACAGTCCTCATTAATAAACACCACTGAAGGGCGCTGTGAATCACAAGCTATGGCAAGGTCATCAACGGTTTCAATGTCGTTGATTTCTCTTTTTTTAACCCCTCTACTCAACAGATACCCGGTTAAACCTAGTCGGGTGTAACTACATAAATCCATAATAATCGTTGACATGGCATACCCTCACTCAATGCGTAACGATAATTCCCCTTACCTGAATATTTCATCATGACTAAACGGAACAACATGGGTCACCTAATGCGCCACTCTCGCGATTTTTCAGGCGGACTTACTATCCCGTAAAGTGTTGTATAATTTGCCTGGAATTGTCTTAAAGTAAAGTAAATGTTGCGATATGTGAGTGAGCTTAAAACAAATATTTCGCCGCAGGAGTATCCTGGAAGATGTTCGTAGGTATTATTTTTCGGATAATCCTTAGGATAACATGATAAACGTTACGGAATTATATTAATGGCAATTCACTAATAATATCAGCCAGCAAATTAAACATCTCACTGAATAAATGTTCGCAAAAAGGTGCAATTAACGGCATTAATGCCGCCATTAAAGAGATACCGACAGTCAGAGTTAATGGAAATCCAATAACAAAAATGGATAATTGCGGGGCCATACGATTCAGTAAACCTAATGCCAGATTCAGGGTCAGCAGCAGAGTAATGAGCGGTAACGCCAGCATCAGCCCGTTAAGGAAAATCAAACTCCCTGCTTTGGTGAGTGCCAGAAACGCATTGCTGTTCAACGGTTCGCCACCAATCGGCAGGGTGTGAAAGGTATCGACCAGCAGTGAAATCAACCATAAATGACCGTTAAATGTCAGGAACAGCAGTAACGCCAGCATATCCATGATACGCGCTAAAACGGGCATATTGAGATGGCTGGCCGGATCGACAAACGTCGCAAATGACAGCCCCATTTGCAGACCGATAATTTCACCAGCGGTTCGCACAGCGGCAAAGGCAAATTGCATGGTAAAACCAAGCGCAATGCCGATCAGGATCTGCTGCACGGCCAGCCACAGAGCAAAGAACGAAAAAACAGGAATATCGTTGGCAGGTAATGATGGGGCAATAGCGAACGTGATCATCATTGCCAGACCCAGTTTTACCCGTTTCGGCACGCTGCGTTCGCTCAGAATTGGTGCGGTAGAAATGAGCGCCAGCACGCGCAGTAACGGCCAGAAGTACAGGCTTAACCAGGAAAGCCATTGATCGCTTGTCACCTGCATCATTGTACGGCCTACCCGATGATATACGGCAGGTTAGTGAACAAGGTGCGGACGTAATCCAGCAACAGATTGAGCATCCACGGTCCGGCAATAATAATGGCGATAAATACGGCGATGATTTTCGGAATAAACGACAGCGTCATTTCGTTAATCTGCGTGGCGGCCTGCAAAATACTGATGATAAGACCCGTGACCAGCGCCACCAGCAACAGCGGGGCAGCCAGTGCCAGCGCGACTTTCATCGCTTCAGTCCCCATCATCATGACCGATTCAGGTGTCATTTTGCCTCTCTAGCTGTAAAAGCTCTGCGCCAGCGAACCGACCAGCAATTGCCAGCCATCCACCAGTACAAACAGCATCAGTTTAAAGGGCAGAGCAATGGTGGCGGGGGGAACCATCATCATCCCCAATGCCATCAACACGCTGGCAATCACCAGGTCGATAATCAAAAAAGGAATGAAAATCGTGAAGCCTATCTGAAATGCGGTTTTCAACTCGCTGGTCACGTAAGCCGGGAGCAAAATGCGCATCGGCACGGCTTCAGGTCCCTGCAACGGGCCGGTATTCGCCAGTCTGGCAAACAACCCTAAATCTGCCTCACGGGTCTGACGCAGCATAAACTCACGCAGCGGCTGCGCCCCTTTTTCCAGCGCCTCCTGCATTGATATTTTCTCTTCGCTAAATGGCTGGTACGCATCGACATAAATTTTGTCGATCACCGGCGACATAATAAAAAAGGTCAAAAACAGTGCCAGCCCCAGCAATACCTGGTTAGGTGGCGCGGAGGGCGTTCCCAGCGCGTTACGCAATAAACCAAAAACAATGATGATGCGGGTGAAACTGGTCATCATCAGTAAAATTGCCGGAATAAACGTCAACGAGGTGATGAATACCAGCGTCTGCACCGGGAGCGACCAGCTTTGTCCACCGCCAGGCAGCGGCTGGCTGGTGATACCCGGCAGTTGCGCGAAGGCGAGGGGCGTAACCAGCCAGAGAAGGACAGGTGCGACAGACAACAAACGACGCATCAGGATCTCCCGCTACGTTTAAGCAAGTTTTTCATGACCGACTGAAAATCGGTCTGCGGTATCTCTTCCGTTGGTGCTGAAGGGGGAAGTTTATGCAGCAGATTGATTTGCCCAGCGGTAACGCCGAGCACCAGCCGTGCATCTTCCACATCGACCACCACGACCCGTTCACGCGCGCCCAGCGAAGCACTGGCGCTAATTTTCAGACCGTTAACGCCAGTGCGTTTCGGGGCAAATCCCAGCCGTTTTACCAGCCAGGCAGCAGCGAGGATCAGGGCAATAATGGCGATGAGTGCGCCGCTCACCTGCAGCAGTGGCGCAGCAGAAACCGGCGCGGAAGATTGCACAGTAGCGTGGTTATTCATCACTAACGGCTCAGGCGGCGCATCCGCTCAGACGGAGTAATGATATCGGTGATCCGCACGCCATATTTATCAGCGACTACGACAACTTCGCCCTGAGCAATTAAATAACCGTTGATCAGAATATCCAGCGGTTCGCCCGCCAGACCGTCCAGCGCCACGACTGATCCTTGCGTCAGACGCAATAACTCTTTGATGGTCATTCGTGTGCGGCCCAGCTCGACGGTCAGCTTGACCGGAATATCCATAATCAGGTCGATATCCTGCAACGTTCCGCTGACATCACCACCGCCAAATTGCTGGAACACCGCGTCGGCAGCGCTTTTGCCGCTGGTTGATTTTTGTTCGCTCAACGCTTCAGCCCACAGATCGTCCATTGCGCCGTTGTTGTCATCGGCCGGATTATTCATGTCACTCATTTGGGCTGTTCCTCGTTCAGAGAATTTAAAATCGGGTTAATCAAATGTTCTATTCGTAACGCATATTGACCGTTGAGAGTGCCGTACTGACTGGTCAGCACCGGGACGCCGTCAACATGGGCGATGATGCGATCGGGTTTTTCTATCGGCAGGACGTCGCCGGGTTTCAGTTTTAAAATCTGCGACAGGCGTAGCGAGATATCGGCAAAGTTGGCGACCAGCTCCAGCTGTGAATGCTGCACCTGGCGCACCAGGTTATCGCGCCAGTTCTGATCTTCATTACGCGAGTTTTCCAGCGGCGGGTTAACCAACAATTCCCGTAGCGGCTCGATCATGCTGAATGGCAGGCAGATATTGAATTCGCCGGTCAGGTTGCCAATCTCCACATGGAACGGCGTGTTAACCACAATGTCATTTGGTGAGGTGGTGATATTGGTAAATTTCACCTGCATTTCCGAACGCACGTACTCAACTTCCAGCGGATTAATCGCCTTCCAGGCATCGCTATAGCCTTCAAGCGCCAGCTTTAACATGCGGTTGATGACGCGCTGTTCGGTATGGGTAAACTCGCGACCTTCCACTTTGGTCGGGAAGCGTCCATCGCCGCCAAACAGGTTATCCACGGCGATAAACACCAGACTCGGTGAGAACACCACCAGCCCAGTGCCGCGCAGCGGTTTCAGATGGATAAGGTTCAGGTTGGTCGGCACCGGCAGGTTGCGGGCAAATTCATGGTACGGCTGAATGCGGATGGCCCCGACGGTAATGTCCGGGCTACGGCGCAGCAGGTTGAACAGCCCCATACGAAAATGGCGGGCAAAGCGCTCATTAATGATTTCCAGCGCCTGCAAACGTTCGCGCACAACCCGTCGTTGGGTATTCGGATCGTACGGACGAATGTCACTTTCGCCGCTAACACTGGCTGTCGGTTCGTCTTTGACTTCGCTGTCACCATTCAACAGCGCATCAATTTCAGCTTGAGAAAGAATACTATCGCCCATGTCGTTATCGCAGAATAAAAGCGGTATACAGCACGTCGGTGACATCCTGTTTCGGTTGCCCGGCAACAAGCGGGGTGGAAAGTGTGGTTTTAATCTCGGCAATCAGTTTTTTCTTGCCTTCTTCTGTCGCCAGTACGGCAGCATCCTGACGCGAAAACAGTAACAGCAAACGGCTACGGACTTCCGGCAAATACTCACTCAGCCGCGAGCGGGTAGCTTCATCTTTCAGTCGCAGGGTTATGCCGATATAAAGCACGCGATCCGCATCGCCCAAATTGACCGTAAAGGTATCCAGCGCATAGAAGACCGGGGAGGGCACGACGCGTTGCTGCGCTTTGTCTTCAGCGGCAACCTGATGCGAATGCCAGTAGCTGTAACCTGCGCTGGCACAGGCCGCGAGGGTAATGAATACCAGAATCGGGATCCAAAGCGATCGCTTGCTTTTCTTGCTTATCGCGTAATCAGTCATGTGTTGCGGTCTTCCTGTGTCGCTACTGCTTATCGGCTAATTATCCTGCGTCTTGAGCGCAACAAAGCGGGGAAAAGACGCGGATTACGGTGCTACCTCTGACGTTAGGCGAAAATATCAACGCCGCTGTTGCCTGTTACACGCCCTTGTAAAGAGACGGGAACCGGAAGCGTATCGTCGTCTTCCCCCGCCAGAGGTTCATGGTTTGCTGTGCGTTGGCTTTGCTGTTGCTGGGAAGCGGCCTGCTGCTGACCACTAAAGCTTTCGCCACTGATGTTGCTTTGCCCTAACTGAATGCCACTTTCGGCCAGCTGCGTACGCAGTACCGGCAGCGCTGCTTCCAGGGCGGCGCGCACGTGCTGATGCGGTGAAACCATCTGGATTTGTGCCTGGTTATCATCCACTTTGAGGGAGATTTGCACTTCACCTAAATCCTGCGGGTGCAGACGCAACTCTGCACTTTGTTGCTCCTGGCGGGTGAACAGCGAAATATGCTGGCTTAATGATTGTTGCCATTCGTGAGAACCCAGCGGTGCACTCAAAACAGGCGCGGCGACGGTGGGCAGTGGCTGTGTCTGGTGTGGAGTGATTAGCGGGCTGGCGGCAGCGGTCACCGACGAAGGCGTGCTGATGACTTCCGCTTTACTCTGGGCTTCTGCTACCAGCGGTGTTAATGGCTGAGCTGGTGTGCCGGGGGCATCATCAGGCTGTGCTGTTGTGAGTTGCGCAGAAGTCAGTTTTGTGAAGAGCGTTGGTTTCTCTGCCGGTAACACGGTTGACGGCGCATCAGTCACTTTGGGCGTATTGTCAAAACCCGGCAACATCGCAAAAAGGGCACTCAGGCTGGCGGTGACGTCTTCATTCAGATCATCCGCTTTTTCGTCTTTTGCCGTATTGTTGTCAGCCGCCGCAGCCAACGTTATCGTCTGAGCGGTGGTTAACGGTGTTGATGTGGATTGTTCGTCGTTGATGACAGGCAGTGTTTCATCCACAGGGATCAGTAAATCTGCTTGTTGCGCGTCTGAAACAATATCGCTGACCAGCGGCTCGCCTTTTGCCGTGGGCTTATCTGTTGCCACCAGCAACTGGGGAGTCGCTTTGTCGGTTGTTGCCTCGCCTGTTAATGCTTCGCTCAACAACGCGAGAAAATCTTGTGCAGCATCGCTGGCTTTGCCGCCAGGCAATGTGGTGGTGTCAACGTCGGCGGTAATCAAAGGCGCTAAGCGAATCATTCAGGTTTCCTCATGGCGGCGCGCTGGGCGAACTCATCCATCTTTTTCTGATCGAGGCGGTTTTCTGCAAGCAGTGCCGCCGTGGATTGCCGTTCCTGCAGTGTCTGCCAGGCCTGCAAACGTTGTTTCTTTTCTCGCCAGCTGTTCAGGGCAATGTCAACTTTCTGCGTCCACTGATTAAGTTGCTGGCGATGCTGAGTAATGGCTTTTTCCAGCGTCTGGATAAACTGCTGATAGTTGATCCAGCGGTTGCTGGTCATCCCGGCACTCATATCGCTATTGAGGTTATTGCGATATTCATTCTGATAATCGATCAGCATTTTGAGCTGTTCTTCCGCCTGCTGACATCCGCGACGCATTTCACCCAGCAGGCGAGCGGCATCCTCTACCTCTTTTTCTGCCAGATCTTTCAGGGTCGCCAGCGCACCATGTTCTGCCATCTGCCGTTATCTCCTGGGTTATGACACTGTCGGGAAAATACGCTCCAGCCACTGGAGAGACGCTTCCCAGTCCGCGCGTTCAAAAATGCCTTGTTGTAAATAGCCCTCCAGCTGCGGCCACAGGGCGATGGCTTTATCGAGCATCGGATCGCTGCCTTTGGCATACGCACCGACGCTAACCAGATCGCGGTTACGCTGAAAACTCGACAACAGCTGTTTGAAGGTGCGCACTCGCGCATAATGTTGCTCGCTGATCAACGCCGTCATTGCGCGGCTGATCGACGCTTCAATATCGATAGCCGGATAGTGCCCGGCTTCCGCCAGTCGGCGAGACAGCACAATATGACCGTCGAGGATGGCTCGCGCGGAGTCGGCAATGGGGTCCTGCTGGTCATCGCCTTCGGTGAGCACGGTATAAAACGCGGTAATCGAGCCGCCGCCGCTAATGCCATTTCCGGCACGCTCGACCAGTGCCGGTAATTTGGCAAACACCGACGGTGGATAACCTTTAGTGGCAGGTGGTTCGCCAATCGCCAGCGCAATCTCACGCTGGGCCATCGCGTAGCGGGTGAGGGAGTCCATAATCAGCAACACATGCTGACCACGATCGCGAAAATCTTCGGCAATGCGCGTGGCATAGGCGGCACCCTGCATTCGCAGGAGCGGAGAAACATCCGCCGGAGCAGCAATCACCACTGAGCGTGCACGCCCTTCGGCACCGAGGATGTTCTCAATAAAATCTTTTACTTCACGCCCACGTTCACCAATCAAACCCACGACAATGACATCGGCGCGGGTGTAACGGGCCATCATCCCCAGCAGCACACTTTTACCAACGCCAGACCCGGCAAACAGCCCCATACGCTGCCCGCGCCCAACGGTAAGCAGGGCATTGATTGGGCGCACGCCGGTGTCCAGCACATGTTCAATCGGTGTACGTTGCAACGGGTTAAATGGCGGGGTAATCAGCGCACCGGTTTCCGTCGTATCGGGGGAGGGGAGGCCATCGAGCGGTTTACCGCTGCCGTCCAGAACACGACCTAATAACGCCGGACCGAGCGGCAACTGCTTGCCGCTTTGCAGTCCTTCAGTCGAAATGTTTTTGGCATAAACACGCGCGCCGGGCAGGACACCTTCGACTTCCTCCAGCGGCATTAAAAACAGCCGTTGACCGTTAAAGCCAACGACTTCGCTTTCTACTTCGTGCGTTTCGCTGCCGTTCTGGCGCTCAATGACACAGGTTGCGCCGAGCGGCAATTGTAATCCGGTGGCTTCCAGCACCAGCCCGGTAGCGCGAGTTAATCGCCCGTAGCGACGTACCGCAGGCAACTGCGCCATTTTAGCTTCGAAGTTATCCAGCGTGGTTAGCCAGCGAGTCAGGCGCGTGGTCATTACACCACTCCTGGCGCTGCCAGACGGCAGAGTTCTTGCCAGCGAGTGGCGACACTGGCGTCGAGATCGCCTTCATCGGCGGAGACTTTACAGCCGCCAGGATGGAGTGTGGGATCGCCCCGCAAGCGCCAGCCATGCAAACTTAAGGTTGCGCCGAGCATATCATCCACACGTTGCAGATCATCCGGGTGCACGCGTAGTTGCGGTTTGCCGCTGAATAACGGTTCTTGCTGCAACAACTGTTGGATCTGTTTGATCAGTGCCGAGTTGTCCACCGTTGGCGTCTGACCGATCACCTGACGTGCCGCCTCCAGCGCCATCTGCATCAGGCGCGAAGCAATCACACTATCAAGCGCATCAAGGGTAGTTTGAAATTCGCTGACCAGTTGCTGCATCCGGGCATGAATTGGCGCTTGTTGAGACTTCGCCTCTGCCAGACCTTGTTCCAGCCCCTGGGCCAGTCCTTCCTGATAGCCCTGCTCATGACCTTGCTGGCGACCTTCGGCAATCCCCGCCTGATAACCTTGCTCGTGGGCCTGCATTTGCAGTTGCGCCAGTTGCTGCTCAAGGCTGGGTTCGGCCTCTTCAATGATGGTTTCTTCCGGCTCGACCATTGGCACAAACTCCGCCTGTGGTGGCGAGAGATCGTCCGGCGTCCAGGTTTTCCACGGCAGATTATCAGACATAGGTATCCTCGCCGCTGCCAATCACCATCTCGCCAGTTTCGGCAAGGCGGCGCACAATCAGCAGAATCGCTTTCTGTTCGTTTTCCACCTGCGACAGACGCACCGGACCACGGTTGGCGAGATCGTCGCGCAGAATATCGGCGGCACGTTGCGACATATTGCGCAGGAATTTCTCGCGCAGTGGCTGCTCGGCCCCTTTCAGCGCGATCAGCAACGATTCGGAATCCACTTCCTGCAACAGACGCTGAATGCTGCGATCGTCGACATCCACCAGATTCTCGAACAGGAACATCTCGTCGATGATTTTCTGCGCCAGCTCGCCGTCGAATTCACGCACGGCGGTAATAACGGCTTCTTCCTGCTGAGTTTTCATCAGGTTGATAATTTCGGCTGCCGTTCTCACGCCGCCCATTTTGCTGCGCTTGAGATTCTGACCGTCGAGCAAGCCATTCAGTACTTCGGTCAGTTCCGCCAGCGCGGCTGGCTGCACGCCGCCAAAAGTGGCGATACGCAACATCACATCGTGGCGCAGACGTTCATCGAACAACGCCAGAATATCGGCGGCCTGCGCACGCTTCAGATGCACCAGAATGGTGGCGATAATTTGCGGATGCTCATCGCGAATCAGATCGGCGGCGCTCTGCGGCTCCATAAAGTTGAGCGTTTCAATACCGCTGGCGGTATCGCGGGTTTCGAGAATATCTTCCAGCAGGCTGGCGGCACGTTCTTCACCCAGAGCTTTGACCAATACCGAACGCAGATAATCGTTGGCGTTGATATTCAGTGCGGCAAACTGTTCAGCTTCTTGCTCAAACTCCGCCAGCACATCGGTTAGCTGCTTGTTGGAGATCTGCGTGACGTTCGCCATTGCAGCGCTCAGAGTTTGCACTTCGCGCTGGGAAAGGTGTTTGAACACCTCTGCCGCCCGGTCTTCGCCAATGGTCATCAGCAGGATGACGCTTTTATCGGTGCCTGTCAGGTTACTCATGATCGTTATTTATCCACTGGCGAATGACCAGCGCCACCACGCGCGGATCGTTATCAGACATTTCACGGATACGCTGGCTCATGACTTCTGCCCCCAGTCGTTGGTTAGCGCGCCGTTGTTGGAGTTGTTCGTCTTTGCTCAGGCGGACTTCCACCGCATCTTCCACTTCCTCACGGGCCTGCGCCTGTTGCTGCACAGCTTTCATCGCCTCAGCGCGACGTGTTAGCTGCGGGCGTACCGCTTTCCGCCACAGCAGCCACGCCACCAGCAGTACCAGCAACCAGCGACCGGCAGCCAGTAACTGATCGATAAACGCTTGCTGTTGCCAGAACGGCAGTTCTCCGCCGCTTTCGTCACTGCTATTGAACGGCGAGTTAACGACATTGAGCGAGTCACCGCGTTTTTCAGAAAAGCCCATCGCCTCGCGGGTCAGATCTTCAATTTGCTTCATCTGTTCGTTGCTGAGAGGCAACGGTTTGCCATCTTGCAAGGTTTTGTAATTCACCACTACCGCGACTGACAGACGTTGCACATCGCCCACGTTCATTTTGGTATGACGAATGGTGCGATCGACTTCGTAGTTACTGGTTTCATTCCGCTGTGTGCTACGCGGCCCACTATTGCTGGTGGTGCTCGCCTGCTGCTGGCGGTTATTTTGATTTGCCGGAGGCGTGCTGATTGGCGCGTTATTCGCAGGTGCCGGTTGATTCGACAACGCCCCCGGTACGCCGCCCGGATAACCGGAACCGCTTTGCTCGCTCTCATTAAGCTGGCGTGAACGAAGCGCCGCCTGAGATTCATCACCGTTAGGGCGATACTGTTCTTCCGTTTGTTCTTTACTGGCGAAGTCCAGTTGCGCCGTAACCTGGGCGTGAATATTACCGTTACCAACAATTGGCGACAGGATCGCTTCAATACGCCGCTGAATCCGGCCTTCGACATCGCTGGCATATTTCAACTGAGCGTCATTAAGATCGCGCCCGCTGGTATTGGACTGGGTTAACAGATGTCCACCCTGATCCACCAGCGTGACGTTCCCCGGCGGCAGACCAGCAACCGCGCTGGAAACCAGATGCACAATGGCGCTAATTTGCCCTTCATCGAGTGCGCGGCCGGGTAACAGATTTACCGTCACCGATGCAGAAGGGGATTTTTGTTCACGGACGAATAAAGAGGGTTTCGGCATTGCCAGATGTACGCGCGCCCCTTTTACCGGGCCGATAGTTTCGATGGTACGAGAAAGCTCGCCTTCCAGCGCCCGCTGATAATTCACCTGTTCGCTGAACTGGCTGATACCAAACTTTTCCTGATCGAGCAGTTCGAAACCGACCGCGCCGCCTTTTGGCAAACCTTGTTGCGCCAGGCGCAGGCGCAGTTCGTGTACTTTATCTGCCGGAACTTCAATAGCGCCGCTGGCTTCGCTGAAGCGGTAAGGAATATTCATTTGCGTCAGTTGGCTGACAATTGCGCCACCATCCTGATCGGAAAGATTGCTGAATAATGTGCGGTAGTCGGGGGCTTTCGCCCACAGGATCAGTGCGACCATGACCGCTACTGCTGCGGAACCGGCAACAATCAATGGAATTTTCGGATTCGCACGCAGGCGATTAAGCCACTCAAGAGATTTTGTCTGGGCTGCAGTCGCATTCATCGCGCACCTCGTGGCTGATTATGGACGGCGTTATTGGCAAAGTGGAACAAGACTCACTCCCGGGTCAGCAAACTCGAAAAATTGACGCTGCCATTATTTGTGCTTTCGTTTTTTTCTATCCGCCAATAAACCCGTTTTTTTGTTGCTATTTAGCGCCTTTGTCTTATTGACTTACTGGTAGGCTTTGCTACCAGAAATTATCCGGGAGATGAAAATGTCAGCGATACAGGGGATTGAAGGGGTTATCAGCCAGTTACAGACCACGGCGATGAGTGCGCGTGCGCAGGAATCACTGCCGCAACCGACCATTAGTTTTGCCGGGCAGCTGCACGCCGCGCTCGATCGCATAAGCGATACACAAACAGCCGCCCGCACGCAGGCAGAAAAATTCACCCTCGGTGAACCCGGCGTGGCGTTAAACGATGTGATGACCGATATGCAAAAAGCCTCAGTTTCTATGCAAATGGGGATTCAGGTGCGTAATAAGCTGGTGGCGGCGTATCAGGAAGTGATGAGCATGCAGGTGTAGGTTTTGTAACCTGTTGTTGATTACATCCGATCTCACCGCGTGGGGCATGGATGGGGCAAACACACTCAATTTCTGGTTTAAAATGGAAACCTGATTCTGAAAGTTTTCTGCCATCCACGATCCGTAAACGCGATAAACCCTTTGACCATCAGAGTGTCTCATTTGACATATCACCACGTCGGATGTTGTTACGACCACAGACGCAACAGTAACGTTTGGATAATTTAATCTTTGTTGATGTTTTTATTCATATTCCGGGCGATGGAAATAATTAGGCGTAATTGTGTCACTGAAATAGAGGTTTCTTGTGGCGCATGTGGAAGGGGCGTCTAGAGACAAGGCGTTTCCGGCTGGAGATAAATAAAGGCGCAGCGCGTCGAATGCAAGAATGTGCTGCGTCTGGCTCATAGCAATTCATTCTTTTCGCATAGCGTCAATGACAAAAATCGACTGTGTGGATCAAGTTGATAATCAGCAAACGGTTCGCAATCAACGAATCCATGTTTCAAATAAAGTTGATGGCAGGCCGTAAATCCAGCCTGTGTACCCGTTTCTAAGCTCAGGCGATGAAGGCATCTGTCATGGGCGACCTGCAAAATGTGGCGTAAAATCAGACTGGCGACACCTCGACGTAAATAATTTGGCGCGGTACGCATTGATTTCAGTTCGCCATGTTTATCATCCAGCAACTTTAGCGCACCAATTCCTGCGAGTTGTTCGCCTTCCCATACTGACCAGAATGTCACTTTCGGGTTACGTAATTTTTGCACATCTAAAGCATGACTGCTTTCGGGGGGAGACTGCTGCAGCATGCCGGAAATATGGTAAGCCACTAATGCTTGCACTGCTGGATGGGTGAGATCATCTGTTTTAATCGTGAACATAACGATTCCGCATTGGTTATATTTTTGCAATATGCCAACAGGTACTGAAATCTTTGTCTAATAGAGATTTCTTATTACGCAGTTTTGTTCATCAATAATCTCCAGGCTTATCACACAGGTTGAATTAACGCCGCGCCCTGGTTTTTAACATTACCCACCGCGCGCGATACCGGGTGCCAGGTGAACTGGTTTGCTGGCACACAGCCACTGGCAGCAATTTCAGAGGCTTCTTTACCGCTAATCTCTTGCCGCATCCATTCCCGTGCAGCTTCTGGCAACAGAACCAGCGGACGGCGGTCATGAATATCTACCAGACCTTGATCTGCAGCTGCAGTGACAATTAAAAATCCTTCGGCTTCGTCACCACGCTCAAACGGTGTGCTACCTATCGCGGCCATAAAAACAGGTTGTCCGTCAGCACGATAGATAAAATAAGGCTGCTTTTTGTCGCCTTCTTTTTTCCACTCAAACCAGCCATCGGCAAAACAGATTGCCCGACCATGTTGCCAGAGCGGTTTAAACATGCGACTGGTTGCGGCAGTTTCTACGCGGGCGTTAATCAGCGGCGGTTTATCCCACCATCCGGGAGCATATCCCCAAAAAACCGGATCCAGATGAAGGTGTTCATCACGTTCACTGAGTAGAAGAACTTTGGTTCCCGGCGCGACGTTGTATCTGCCAATGGGTTCGGGATCGTAGGGAATATCGCGTTCAATATCTTCCGCGAGAAGCGCAAGGTAATCTTCACGCGTTTGGGATTGGGCAAAGCGTCCACACATAGCAACCTCCTGAGAGCACACTGAAAAGAATAGGAGAGGGGGCGGGTAAAATCTATGTGGTACAGAGGCAACGATATTCCCGCTGTTGGCCACAGCGGGAATGAGGGATTACTTCTGAATTAAATAACGAATGGTCGGCCCGTCTTGCTGAATATCCAGCACCGTATAGCCGTGATTACGCGCATCCAGTGGAATATTATTGATCGACTGCGGACAGTCGCTCACCACTTCCAGGATCTCACCTTTTTTTAATTGCGGCATCGCCTCAAGGGTTGCGACTGCCGGATAAGGGCAGGGTTCACCCACCATATCAAGGCGGTAATCAGGAACGATATTTTTCATGCGATCTCCTTAGCAGTCTGCGGTGCCGCACGGCGGAAGAAGCGTTTTTCCCAGCCGATAATCAACATCAGCGCAGCAAACAGCAGCAAATATGTCACCAGCAGGCCACCCATCGGACCAAAGGTTTTTAGCAGGTTGATTTTGTCCCAGTCGGTGGCCAGCGCCGGAGCGAAATCATCCCAGTAATACGCCAGAATCGTTGAGCCGATCACATTGCCCAGACCGACCCACCAGTAGTGCACCTGGCCTTCTACCGCGCGGTACATCCAGCCGGTTTCGCAGCCGCCTGCCAGCACGATGCCAAATCCAAACAGTAAACCACCAATTACCGCGTTTGGTCCCGCCCACATGATTTTGGGTTCAACGCCTAACTGTACGTAACTGAAGATCCCGATGGCACTCACCGCCATACCGATAATGATTGCTTTCGCCATGTGGGTACGTCCGGTGATCCACATATCGCGGAACGCCGAAGTAAAGCAGATTTGCGCACGTTCAATCAGTAAACCAAAGCCGACGCCAAACAGCATTGCCAGCCCCAGTTTTGGTTGGTTCATCGCCGTGAGCAGCGCCCAGCCCAGCATGCCGAAAAAGACCAGCATCCCGAGACGAAAACGACGCCGCGCCTGATCCGGTTTTTGCGTCAGCGGTGAGGCGGCAGAAACTTTCTGCATTTTCACGGGAATACGGAAGATGGGCAGCAGGGTAAAGCGCGCGCCAAACCATGAACCAATGGCAGTGGCGATGGCAAAGAACCAGGCATGCAGCGAGAACTGAGGAATGCCGGTAAAGAACGCCGCCAGGTTACAGCCCATTGCCAGACGCGCGCCAAAACCGGCGATAATGCCGCCAATGATGGCCTGCATAATGCGGATACGGCTGCGCGGCATGCGTAGTTTGACATTGTTGGCCCACAGCGCTGCGGCAAAGCAGCCGCCAAACATACCGAGGATCATCATCCCGTCGATGCGGGTTAATGGCGATCCTTCCAGATGGATAATTTTAAAATAACCCCACTCTTCAGCATGGACGCCGAACAGCTGCAGGAGCTGACCGCCCCAACGGGTAAATTCACCCGTGACAGCCCAAAAGGTGCCAGTGATGCCAAAATAGTAAGTGGAGAGAATACCCGCTGCGATGACCGCAGGGATGGGTGCCCAGAATTTAATCAACCAGGCGTGTTTGAATTGCTGCCATGACATGTATGTAGCCTCTGAACTCAGAAGGTTTGAAACAAGAGTCGCGAATCATACATCAAGCAATTTTATTTTCGGGGTAATAATTCACAAAAATAATAGTTAGATCAAATTTCTCTCTGAACCTGGAAAGGCTGGCGACATCAGGGCTTTAATGCCACAATCCTCTTTTCTTCTCATGCAGGACGAATGATGAAAAAACTCGCAATTGCAGGCGCGCTCATGTTGCTGGCGGGCTGTGCCGAAGTCGAAAACTATAACAATGTCGTGAAAACCCCCGCGCCGGACTGGCTGGCGGGCTACTGGCAGACCAAAGGGCCGCAACGTGCGCTGGTCAGTCCGGAAGCGATAGGCAGCCTGATTGTCACTAAAGAGGGCGATACTCTGGATTGCCGTCAGTGGCAGCGGGTGATTGCCGTGCCGGGTAAGTTGACATTGATGTCTGATGATCTCACTAACGTTACCGTGAAACGTGAGCTGTACGAGGTTGAGCGTGACGGTAACACCATTGAGTACGATGGTATGACGATGGAGCGTGTGGATCGCCCGACGGCAGAGTGTGCCGCCGCGCTGGATAAAGCGCCGTTACCGACGCCACTGCCGTAATGAAATCTCCCCGGCTTGCCGCCGGGGATGAATTTAAATCACCTCTTCTATAACCCACACGCTGACGCTGCCGCCGTTGCAAAAGAAGGTCGCTTCGCCGTTTTCGTCGGTCACTACGCTCTCTTGCCGATTCCCCAGAAAATCACGCCAGGTTTTATTGCCGTAATTCTCTCCCAGATGAATGGTTTTTTCGCCATCATCCCCGTTTGACATAACCACCACGCAGCCGGGATATTCGTCGGTGCCACTGCGGCTAAAGGCAATGCAGTTCGGATGGTCGAAAAATAACGTCTGTACACCGTGGGCGAAACGCTGACGGGCGAGAATTAACTCATCAAGTTGTTCGATTATTGGCATATCTATCGGATAGGTTTGCCCGTCACCGCCAACATCTTCGTAATGCGCGCCATAGAGGTCAGGATAGAACACCGAAGGAACGCCATTTTCCCGCAATAAAATTAACGCATACGCCAGCGGTTTAAACCACGGTTCGACGGGTGCTTCAAGGGCTTGCAACGGTTGGGTGTCGTGGTTGGCAACGAGGGTTACGGCGTGAAAAGGATCGGCTTCCACTAATGTACCCGTGAAAATCTGCGTCATGTCGTAGTCGCGTCCCATGCGCGATGCTTCATGGAATTTCATCTGCAGCGGCGCATCGAACAGCATGGTTTTGCCTTCCACCTGATCAATATACGTTTGCAGTTTATCGACTTCATGCGACCAGTACTCTGCCACAATAAACAGCGGCTTTGGCGCAACTTCCTGTACGTGTTCGATCCACTCTTTATAAAACCACGCCGGAATATGTTTGACCGCATCAAGACGAAAACCGTCGCATTGTGTTTGTTCCATCACCCAGCGCGCCCAGTATTTAATCTCTTCCGTCACGGCATGATTGCGAAAATCGATATTCTCGCCCATCAGGTAATCGAAATTACCGAGTTCATCATCAACCTGATCGTTCCAGCCTTCGCCGGTGTAGTCGTTAACAATTTTAAAAATGCCATCTTCATCAGGGTTTTCGATATGGTCGATACCGCTAAAACATTTGAAATCCCAGATAAACTGCGAGTATTGCCCGGCACGCGCGGGGAAGGTGTAACGCGTCCAGCCTTCGCACTCAATGATTTCTTCGTCAATTTGCGTACGGTCATCAGCATTTACACGTTGCACGCGAATAGCTTCTTTTTCATCTGCGCCCATTTTGTGGTTGACTACCACGTCCAGCAGCACCGCAATGTCATTACGTTTCAGGGCGTCAATGGCGGCCAGCAGTTGTGCTTTATCGCCATATTTAGTAGGGATGCTGCCTTTCTGATCAAACTCGCCTAAATCAAATAAATCATAGGAGTCGTAGCCGACCGAATACCCGCCCGATGCGCCTTTATAGGCGGGCGGCAACCAGACCATATTGATACCAATATCATTAAAACCGTCGGCGCGCTCGGCCAGTTCAGGCCAGAGCTTACCGCCTTCCGGGTAATACCAGTGAAAACATTGTAACAGCGTGGGATTACGCATTCTTCGACTCCATTCAAGGGGAACATTAGAAGCGTAGCCGTAATCGGATTATTCGCGAGCCATCGGCTCGTTAAGATTCAAAAGAGGTTATCCTGCGGAGCCAGCACAAAGCCGCCCTGATCGCCATAGGCACTTAACACCGATTTTTGCATCGATGACTGACCGACCAGTTTCGCCAGTTCATCCATCCGAATCTGTAATAACTGCTTCACCTTGCTTTCGTTATCGAGAATCAGGCGCAGCATCGGGCGGAGTTGCTCCTGCATCGTGGTGGACGGCTCAACCTCTTCAGTCAGGTGTGCAATCTCCTGCACCGCATTCACATACGCCATTTCGCTGGCGATGAGTTCGTCCCACTGTTCTTCTGTTGCCAGGCGTAACATGAGCTGGCTTTTTTCGACGAGTTGTTGCCAGGCGAAATACAAATGCGGTGCATGGTTCATCAGACTGGGTCCTGAATCAAAGAAGGGGAGAGTAAAGACTCTTTCCAGGCATCGGCAATATTGCGCATTAATGCTTCCACTTCTTCGACTGCGGAGACATCGTTGCGTAAATTGGCTTGCAGCAAGCGCCTGACCATATAGCTATAAAGAGCAATCAAGTTTTGGGTTAGTTCGTCTTTGCTCTCTTCATCAAGACTCACCCGCAGCCCGTTCTCAATGATGTTGATCGCTTTTGACAAAGAGACGCCTTTGCCTTGCTGATTGTTGTCCTGCATAAACAGGCGCGCTCTAACCAGTGCGCTCAGCACTCCATCAAATAGCATGGTGACCAGCTGCTGTTGGCTGGCGCTCATTACGGCGCTTTCGACGCCAATTTGTGCATAGGCCTGGGTGCCTTTTGCCGCGTACATGACCTGTCTCCCGATAAATAATGATTACTTGGAATTACTGTTGTTTTCGAACTGCTGCGTTAAGTAGCTGCTGGTGCTGTTTAACGAGGTCATTAAAACGTCCAGTTGGGTAAATTGTTCTTTGTAGCGAGCGACCTGCGCATCAATGCGATCGCTGGCGGCGTTGTAGTCTTTGGTTAACTTATTCAGGGTCTTACTAACGCCATCGGTAGCGGCTTTAATAATGCCCGTTGTCGAAAGCCAACTGGTCAGGTTGCTGCCGATGGTGGTCGTGATGCCGGTTTTTTTACCATCGCCAACAATCAATGCACCTACGCCGCTGGCATCTTTTTTCAGTGCAGCGGTTAGTTTGTCGGCATCCAGCTCCAGTTTGCCATCGCTGGGATCGGTCGTGATACCAATCTGCGCCAACGTTTTATAGTTGGAAGAACTAACGGTATTACTCAGCATCGATTTCAACTGCGTCTGAATCGTCCGCAGCGTGGAGTCGCCGAGCAGTGCGCCATTGCTAGAACTCTGGCTATCAGCTCCCGCATCTACGGCGGTGTATTTGGTCAGGCTGCTGAAGGTATCTATTAGCGAGTTATAGGCATTCACCCAGTCTTTAATCGCCGTTTGCGCTTTGGAGGTGTCCTGAGTGATGGTTAGCGTCTGGTTGCCCGTGGTGACATCGTTCAGGTTCAGGGTGATGTTTTCCAGCGCGTCGCTGATGGTGTTGCTGCTGTTCTCAATGGCGACGTTGTTGACCGTCAGCTGCGCATTCTGGGCGGCGACCGAGACCTCCATGCCGTTGCTGCTGGCCCTGGCGTCATAGCCCATAAAACTTTGTAGCGCATCATCACCGCTGACCGAGAGTGTCATCGCATTATCAAGGCCGGTGTCATTTGATGTGACTGACAGACGATATTCACCGTTACCCACGTTAATGATGCTCGCACTTACGCCCGCTTTTGCGTTGTTGATGGCATCACGGATCCCGCTTAACGACGAGTTAGCCGCGCTGATATCAATGGTGATCGGCTCTTTGTCGCCGCCTTGTTGAATGGTGAGTTTGCTGTCGCTGTTGGCGATCGCCGTTTTCGTATCGTCTCTGGTGGTGCGCGTTGTCAGGGTTTGCGCCTGCGCCAGATGGGTGACGCTGATGGTGTATTTCCCGGCGATGGCGTTACCCGCAGTGGTGGCACTGAACGCGGTGGTGCTGCTGGTAGTGCTGGTGGCGGAAAAAAGATCGGCTTTAGACAATGCAGTATTGGCGGTCTGGAAAGTCGTCAGCGCGCTTTTCAGCGTACCGTAGGCGCTAAGTTTAGCGGTAAACGACGATTGCTGATTTGAAATGGGGGTTAGCGTCGCTTTTTGCGCGGCGGTGAGGCTATCAAGGATTGAACTTAAATCCAGACCTGACCCGACTCCCAGCGATGAAATACTTGCCATGCGATTTCCTTTTATCTTTCGACACGTAAAACGAATACCGGGGTTATCGGCCTGAATTGCGCAAAGTTTACGTTTAATTGTTTTTTTTAATAGCGGGAATAAGGGGCAGAGAAAAGAGTATTTCGGCGACTAACAAAAAATGGCTGTTTGTGAAAAAAATTCTAAAGGTTGTTTTACGACAGACGATAACAGGGTTGACGGCGATTGAGCCGACGGGTGGAAACCCAATACGTAATCAACGACTTGCAATATAGGATAACGAATCATGGCACAAGTCATTAATACCAACAGCCTCTCGCTGATCACTCAAAATAATATCAACAAGAACCAGTCTGCGCTGTCGAGTTCTATCGAGCGTCTGTCTTCTGGCTTGCGTATTAACAGCGCGAAGGATGACGCCGCAGGTCAGGCGATTGCTAACCGTTTTACTTCTAACATTAAAGGCCTGACTCAGGCTGCACGTAACGCCAACGACGGTATTTCTGTTGCACAGACCACTGAAGGCGCGCTGTCCGAAATCAACAACAACTTACAGCGTGTGCGTGAACTGACCGTTCAGGCAACCACCGGTACCAACTCCCAGTCTGACCTGGACTCTATCCAGGACGAAATTAAATCCCGTCTGGACGAAATTGATCGCGTATCCGGTCAGACCCAGTTCAACGGCGTGAACGTGCTGGCAAAAGACGGTTCCATGAAAATTCAGGTTGGCGCGAACGATGGCCAGACCATCACTATCGACCTGAAGAAGATTGACTCTTCTACCTTGAACCTGACAGGTTTTAACGTTAACGGTTCTGGTTCTGTGGCGAATACTGCAGCAACTAAAGCTGATTTAACCGCTGCTCAACTCTCTGCACCGGGTGCAGCAGACGCAAATGGTACAGTTACTTATACTGTCAGTGCTGGTTATAAAGAATCCACTGCTGCAGATGTTATTGCTAGCATCAAAGACGGCAGTGCTCCGACTTCTGCAATTACTGCAACCATTAATAATGGCTTCGGTGATTCCAGTGCGCTGACTTCCAATGACTATACTTATGACCCAGCAAAAGGCGACTTCACTTACGACGTAGCTTCAAGCGCCAATAATACTGCTGCCCAGGTTCAGTCCTTCCTGACGCCGAAAGCAGGTGATACCGCAAATCTGAAAGTAACCGTTGGTACGACATCGGTTGATGTCGTTCTGGCCAGTGATGGTAAGATTACAGCAAAAGATGGTTCTGCATTATATATCGACAGTACAGGTAACCTGACTCAGAACAGTGCTGGCTTGACCTCTGCTAAACTGGCTACTCTGACTGGCCTTCAGGGCTCTGGTGTTGCTTCAACCATCACTACTGAAGATGGCACTAATATTGATATTGCTGCTAACGGTAATATTGGTCTGACCGGTGTTCGTATCAGTGCTGATTCTCTGCAGTCAGCGACTAAATCTACGGGCTTTACTGTTGGTACTGGCGCTACAGGTCTGACCGTAGGTACTGATGGTAAAGTGACTATCGGCGGGACTACTGCTCAGTCCTACACCAGCAAAGATGGTTCCCTGACTACTGATAACACCACTAAACTGTATCTGCAGAAAGATGGCTCTGTAACCAACGGTTCAGGTAAAGCGGTCTATGTAGAAGCGGATGGTGATTTCACTACCGACGCTGCAACCAAAGCCGCAACCACCACCGATCCGCTGAAAGCCCTGGATGAGGCAATCAGCCAGATCGATAAGTTCCGTTCATCCCTGGGTGCTATCCAGAACCGTCTGGATTCTGCGGTGACCAACCTGAACAACACCACTACCAACCTGTCCGAAGCGCAGTCCCGTATTCAGGACGCCGACTATGCGACCGAAGTGTCCAATATGTCGAAAGCGCAGATCATCCAGCAGGCAGGCAACTCCGTGCTGGCAAAAGCCAACCAGGTACCGCAGCAGGTTCTGTCTCTGCTGCAGGGTTAATCGTCGTAACCTGATTAACTGAGACTGACGGCAACGCCAAATTGCCTGATGTGCTGCGCTTATCAGGCCTACAAGATGAATTGCAATTTATTGAATTTGCAGATTTTTGTAGGCCGGATAAGGCGTATACGCCGCATCCGGCAACATGAATGGTAATTTGCCAGCAACGTGCTTCCCCGCCACCGGCGGGGTTTTTTCTGTCCGCAATTTACCGGTAACCCCCAAATAACCCCTCATTTCACCCACTAATCGTCCGATTAAAAACCCTGCAGAAACGGATAATCATGCCGATAACTCATATAACGCAGGGCTGTTTATCGTGAATTCACTCTATACCGCTGAAGGTGTAATGGATAAACACTCGCTGTGGCAGCGTTATGTCCCGCTGGTGCGTCACGAAGCATTGCGCCTGCAGGTTCGACTGCCCGCGAGCGTGGAACTTGACGATCTGCTACAGGCGGGCGGCATTGGGTTACTTAATGCCGTCGAACGCTATGACGCCCTACAAGGAACGGCATTTACAACTTACGCAGTGCAGCGTATCCGTGGCGCTATGCTGGATGAACTTCGCAGCCGTGACTGGGTGCCGCGCAGCGTGCGACGCAACGCGCGTGAAGTGGCACAGGCAATAGGGCAACTGGAGCAGGAACTTGGCCGCAACGCCACGGAAACTGAGGTAGCGGAACGTTTAGGGATCGATATTGCCGATTATCGCCAAATGTTGCTCGACACCAATAACAGCCAGCTCTTCTCCTACGATGAGTGGCGCGAAGAGCACGGCGATAGCATTGAACTGGTTACTGATGATCATCAGCGAGAAAACCCGCTACAACAACTGCTGGACAGTAATCTGCGCCAGCGGGTGATGGAAGCCATCGAAACGTTGCCGGAGCGCGAAAAACTGGTATTAACCCTCTATTACCAGGAAGAGCTGAATCTCAAAGAGATTGGCGCGGTGCTGGAGGTCGGGGAATCGCGGGTCAGTCAGTTACACAGCCAGGCCATTAAACGGTTACGCACTAAACTGGGTAAGTTATAACGTCAGTAAATGCCGCACTTTAATTTTGACTACCAGGAGTTCTTAATGATGGTGCAGCACCTGAAAAGACGGCCATTAAGCCGCTATCTTAAAGACTTTAAACACAGCCAGACTCATTGCGCGCATTGCCGTAAATTACTCGACCGCATTACCCTCGTTCGCGACGGCAAAATAGTGAATAAAATCGAGATTTCCCGCCTGGACATGCTGCTTGATGAAAATGGCTGGCAAGTGGAACAAAAATCATGGGCGGCATTGTGCCGATTCTGCGGTGATTTACATTGCAAAACGCAAAGTGATTTTTTCGATATTATCGGCTTTAAGCAATTTCTTTTTGAGCAAACTGAAATGAGCCCAGGTACGGTGCGTGAATATGTCGTTCGTCTGCGCCGTTTGGGTAATCATCTACACGAGCAAAATATTTCCCTCGATCAGCTGCAGGACGGTTTCCTTGATGAAATCCTCGCCCCGTGGCTGCCCACCACCAGCACCAACAATTACCGCATTGCGTTACGGAAGTATCAACACTATCAGCGTCAAACGTGTACCGGACTTGTGCAGAAATCCTCCAGCCTGCCTGCTTCTGATATATATTAAATAAGAATAAGATGTAGCGGAGTTGTTTTTGTGTTTACAAACAATGGCTCTACACTGCAAACAGACATAACAACATTCGGGGTGAATATGAAATTAGCACATCTGGGACGTCAGGCATTGATGGGTGTGATGGCCGTGGCGCTGGTTGCGGGCATGAGCGTTAAAAGTTTTGCAGATGAAGGTCTGCTTAATAAAGTCAAAGAGCGCGGCACGCTGCTGGTAGGGCTGGAAGGCACTTATCCGCCGTTCAGTTTTCAGGGGGATGACGGCAAATTAACCGGTTTTGAAGTGGAATTTGCCCAACAGCTGGCAAAACATCTTGGCGTTGAGGCGTCACTAAAACCGACCAAATGGGACGGTATGCTGGCGTCGCTGGACTCTAAACGCATTGATGTGGTGATTAATCAGGTCACCATTTCTGACGAGCGCAAGAAAAAATACGATTTCTCTACCCCGTACACCATTTCCGGTATTCAGGCGCTGGTGAAAAAAGGTAACGAAGGCACCATTAAAACGGCTGCTGATCTGAAAGGCAAAAAAGTGGGTGTCGGTCTGGGCACCAACTATGAAGAGTGGCTGCGTCAGAATGTTCAGGGCGTCGATGTGCGTACCTATGATGATGACCCGACCAAATATCAGGATTTGCGCGTAGGCCGTATTGATGCGATCCTCGTTGACCGTCTGGCAGCGCTGGATCTGGTAAAGAAAACCAACGATACGCTGGCAGTAACCGGTGAAGCATTCTCCCGTCAGGAGTCTGGCGTGGCGCTGCGTAAAGGAAATGAAGACCTGCTGAAAGCAGTGAATGATGCAATTGCGGAAATGCAAAAAGACGGCACTCTGCAAGCGCTTTCCGAAAAATGGTTTGGTGCTGATGTGACCAAATAATCAGCATAATGACAAAAAAGGGCGCTTTCACTAGCGCCTTTTTTATTTACGCGTTTTCAGCATGCATAATAAGAAAATCACAACAACACACATCGGAGGCTGTTATGCCACTGCATAATTTAACCCGTTTTCCACGGTTGGAGTTTATCGGCGCACCAACGCCGCTCGAATATCTGCCGCGCTTTTCTGATTATCTTGGACGGGAAATTTTCATCAAACGGGATGACGTCACTCCCATGGCAATGGGCGGCAATAAATTACGTAAGCTGGAATTTCTCGCGGCAGATGCTCTGCGCGAAGGTGCCGATACGCTGATTACTGCCGGGGCGATCCAGTCTAACCATGTGCGCCAGACTGCCGCAGTCGCTGCCAAACTCGGCCTGCACTGCGTGGCGCTGCTGGAAAATCCTATTGGCACAACCGCAGAAAACTATTTAACCAACGGCAATCGTTTGTTGCTGGATCTGTTCAATACCCAGATTGAAATGTGCGACGCACTGACCGATCCCAATGCCCAACTGGAAGAGCTGGCGACGCGAGTCGAAGCACAAGGCTTTCGCCCGTATGTCATTCCGGTTGGCGGTTCTAATGCTCTTGGCGCGCTGGGTTATGTGGAGAGTGCGCTGGAGATCGCGCAACAGTGTGAAGGGGCAGTTAATATTTCGTCGGTGGTGGTCGCGTCGGGCAGTGCCGGAACTCACGCCGGACTGGCTGTTGGGCTGGAACACCTGATGCCTGAAAGCGAACTGATTGGCGTGACCGTGTCGCGTTCCGTTGCCGATCAATTGCCGAAAGTGGTTAACCTCCAACAGGCGATTGCGAAAGAACTGGAGCTGACCGCATCAGCGGAAATTTTACTCTGGGATGACTATTTTGCACCTGGCTACGGCGTGCCGAACGACGAAGGCATGGAAGCAGTGAAATTGCTGGCGCGGCTGGAAGGCATTCTGCTTGATCCTGTGTATACCGGAAAAGCGATGGCGGGGCTGATTGACGGTATCAGTCAGAAACGCTTCAAAGATGAAGGGCCGATTCTGTTTATTCATACCGGCGGCGCGCCTGCGCTGTTCGCCTATCATCCCCACGTTTAGCTCCGGAAACGCTCATGCAAGAAAGTATACAACTGGTTATTGATTCCTTGCCGTTCCTGCTGAAAGGGGCTGGGTATACGCTGCAACTCAGTATCGGCGGCATGTTTTTTGGCTTACTACTAGGGTTTATTCTCGCGCTGATGCGCCTTTCACCAATCTGGCCCGTGCGCTGGCTGGCGCGTTTTTATATCTCTATTTTTCGTGGTACGCCACTCATCGCACAACTGTTTATGATCTATTACGGCTTGCCGCAGTTTGGCATCGAACTAGATCCCATTCCGTCAGCAATGATTGGTCTGTCGCTAAACACTGCCGCCTATGCTGCCGAAACGCTGCGCGCCGCCATTTCTTCTATTGATAAAGGTCAGTGGGAAGCTGCTGCCAGTATTGGTATGACGCCGTGGCAGACCATGCGTCGCGCGATTTTGCCACAGGCGGCGCGGGTGGCGTTGCCGCCGCTGTCGAACAGCTTTATCAGCTTGGTAAAAGATACGTCGCTGGCCGCGACAATCCAGGTGCCGGAGCTGTTCCGTCAGGCGCAGTTGATTACCTCGCGCACGCTGGAAGTGTTCACCATGTACCTGGCGGCTTCGCTCATCTACTGGATCATGGCGACAGTATTATCGACGTTGCAGAACCATTTTGAGAATCAACTTAATCGCCAGGAGAGAGAACCAAAATGAGTGCCATTGAAGTCAAGAACCTGGTGAAAAAATTCCACGGTCAGACGGTGCTGCACGGTATCGACCTTGAGGTGAAGCCTGGCGAAGTAGTGGCAATTATCGGTCCAAGTGGTTCCGGCAAAACCACGTTGCTACGCAGCATAAATCTGCTGGAACAATCGGAAGCGGGAACCATCACCGTTGGCGATATCACCATTGATACTGCACGTTCATTAAGTCAGCAAAAATCGCTGATTCGCCAGTTGCGTCAGCACGTCGGGTTTGTCTTCCAGAACTTTAATTTGTTTCCGCATCGTACGGTGCTGGAAAACATTATTGAAGGGCCGGTGATCGTCAAAGGTGAACCGAAAGAAGAGGCCACGGCGCGCGCTCGCGAGCTGTTGGCGAAAGTTGGGCTGGCAGGTAAAGAAACCAGCTATCCACGTCGTTTGTCTGGCGGTCAACAGCAGCGTGTCGCGATTGCGCGAGCGCTGGCAATGCGTCCTGAAGTGATTTTGTTTGACGAGCCAACGTCGGCGCTGGATCCAGAGCTGGTGGGCGAAGTCCTGAACACCATCCGCCAGCTGGCGCAGGAAAAGCGCACCATGGTGATTGTGACGCACGAAATGAGCTTTGCCCGGGATGTTGCGGACCGGGCGATCTTTATGGACCAGGGGCGGATAGTCGAGCAGGGGGCCGCAAAAGCGTTATTTGCCGATCCTCAGCAGCCTCGCACCCGCCAGTTCCTCGAGAAGTTTCTGCTGCAATAATAAGAAAAAATCAGCCCCGACGATTCACCAGTCGGGGCGGTGCGCCACTTCAAACGTGATAAAATTGCTTAACAAATCAGCATAACTCATTAATAACATAAGAGAATGCGATGGCTTGCAAAAGTAATTCATTGCCTGAATAATATAAATTATATATAAATCTTATTTATGTGATAGTTTGAATTATCATTATAAATGATACTCACTCTCAGGGGCGTTGCGGTTTACTATGCAGGATACGGATTTTTTCAGCTGGCGTCGCACGATGCTGTTGCGTTTTCAGAGGATGGAGGCCGCAGAAGAGGTCTACCATGAAATAGAGCTTCAGGCTCAGCAGCTGGAGTACGATTACTATTCGTTATGTGTTCGCCACCCGGTACCATTCACGCGACCTAAAGTGGCTTTCTACACCAATTACCCTGAGGCGTGGGTTAGTTATTATCAGGCAAAAAACTTTCTCGCAATTGATCCTGTGCTGAACCCTGAAAACTTTAGTCAGGGCCATTTAATGTGGAACGATGACTTATTCAGCGAAGCTCAGCCGTTATGGGAAGCCGCGCGCGCACATGGTTTACGCCGCGGTGTCACTCAGTATTTAATGCTGCCAAACCGGGCGCTGGGCTTTTTGTCCTTTTCCCGTTGCAGTGCGCGCGAAATACCCATTCTTAGTGATGAACTGCAATTAAAAATGCAGTTACTGGTGCGCGAAAGTCTGATGGCTCTGATGCGTTTAAATGATGAAATAGTGATGACGCCAGAGATGAATTTCAGCAAGCGCGAAAAAGAAATTTTGAAATGGACGGCGGAAGGGAAGACATCAGCAGAGATAGCGATGATTTTGTCAATCTCTGAGAATACGGTCAATTTCCATCAGAAAAACATGCAGAAAAAAATCAATGCACCAAATAAGACCCAGGTGGCCTGTTACGCGGCCGCTACTGGCTTAATTTGATCGCTTTTCTTTCTGCGTGCCAGATGCAAAAACCGGCTGAAAGGCACGCTCTCAGCCGGTTTTATATTACTGACGGTAGGCTTGTTTAATTTGCTTAACCGTTTTGGAAAATACTGCAGCCTGGGTTTCGTCTTCGATCAGCGCAAGCTGTTTTTCCATCTTTAACATCACGCGGCCCGCGTCAGCTTGTCCCATCGCCTGCAGCATCAGCGTCAGCATTGCTTTCAGGCAGGAGACTTCATTTGCCAGTTCTTGATTATTCTCGGCAGTAGAAAAATCAGGCGTACTCATTTATTTTCCTCGTCATGTTGCAATGAAAATTTGCGGTGAAAAATGTTAAGGCGGCGGAGTATACCATAAGCTTTGCTAAAAATAGCAGTGGTTGTTTTTTGAGCGTGATATCGGCAGTGCTATAAAATACGTTAATATAATGACCAATAAATATTTTTATCATGAATGTTTTTTGCCCGTATTGTTCGGGTTAATTAATGTTACATATTCAGCGGGCTGATTTTCATTTTTGCTGAATAAAGTCAATTTTTGTCACATTTCATCGCAGGGCTTACAGTGAAACGATCCCCGAAGCCGTTGGTGACGGGCGTGACCATAACTGTGGACAATCGAATTTACAAAAACGAGAGAAAAATCGAATACCCACCATTTTTAACGTTTCAAAGTTGCAATAAAAACCGCTAATATACGAATGACTAACTATCAGTAGCGTTATCCCTATTTCTGGAGATATTCCTTTGATCAACGTTCTACTTGTTGATGACCACGAACTGGTGCGCGCAGGGATACGACGCATTCTGGAAGATATAAAGGGTATAAAAGTCGTCGGTGAGGCATCGTGCGGTGAAGACGCCGTTAAATGGTGCCGGGCAAATGCCGTTGACGTGGTGCTAATGGACATGAGTATGCCGGGCATTGGCGGTCTTGAGGCGACGCGTAAAATCGCGCGTTCCACAGCTGATGTCAAAATCATCATGCTTACCGTCCATACAGAAAACCCTTTACCAGCGAAAGTCATGCAGGCCGGTGCTGCTGGCTACCTCAGTAAAGGCGCGGCTCCGCAGGAAGTCGTGAGTGCGATCCGTTCTGTCTATTCAGGGCAGCGTTACATTGCTTCTGACATCGCTCAACAAATGGCGTTAAGCCAGATCGAACCAGAAAAAACAGAAAGCCCATTTGCCAGTTTGTCTGAACGTGAATTGCAGATTATGCTGATGATCACCAAGGGCCAGAAGGTCAATGAGATCTCAGAACAGCTCAATCTCAGTCCGAAAACGGTGAACAGCTACCGCTATCGTATGTTCAGTAAACTAAACATTCATGGCGATGTTGAGCTGACTCACCTGGCAATTCGCCATGGTCTGTGTAATGCGGAGACATTATCAAGTCAGTGAGTGATCAGTTTGACGCAAAAGCGTTTTTAAAAACCGTAACCAGCCAGCCAGGCGTTTATCGCATGTACGATGCTGTTGGTACGGTTATCTATGTCGGCAAAGCGAAAGACCTGAAAAAACGGCTTTCCAGCTATTTCCGTAGCAACCTCGCTTCGCGCAAAACCGAAGCGCTGGTCGCCCAGATCCAGCAAATTGATGTAACGGTTACTCATACAGAAACCGAAGCGCTGTTGCTGGAACACAACTACATCAAACTCTATCAGCCGCGTTACAACGTTTTGCTACGCGATGATAAATCTTATCCCTTTATCTTCCTGAGTGGCGATACCCATCCGCGTCTGGCGATGCATCGTGGTGCGAAGCATGCCAAAGGTGAATATTTCGGCCCGTTCCCGAATGGCTATGCTGTACGTGAAACACTGGCGCTACTGCAAAAGATATTCCCCATTCGCCAGTGCGAAAATAGTGTTTATCGCAATCGCTCGCGTCCGTGTCTGCAATATCAGATAGGGCGCTGTCTGGGACCGTGCGTTGAAGGACTGGTGAGTGAAGAAGAATACGCTCAGCAGGTCGAGTATGTGCGCCTGTTTTTGTCTGGCAAAGATGATCAGGTGCTTACGCAACTCATTAGTCGTATGGAAACTGCCAGCCAGAATCTGGAGTTTGAAGAAGCAGCACGTATTCGCGACCAAATTCAGGCGGTGCGACGCGTCACCGAAAAACAGTTTGTGTCCAATACCGGCGACGACCTTGACGTTATTGGTGTGGCGTTCGATGCGGGCATGGCTTGTGTCCACGTATTGTTCATTCGTCAGGGTAAAGTGCTCGGCAGCCGCAGCTATTTCCCGAAAGTGCCTGGCGGTACGGAACTGAGCGAGGTGGTGGAAACCTTCGTAGGTCAGTTCTATTTACAAGGCAGCCAGATGCGCACCTTACCGGGTGAGATCCTGCTCGATTTTAATCTTAGCGATAAAACGCTGCTCGCCGATTCCCTTTCAGAACTGGCGGGACGCAAGATTAATGTTCAAACCAAACCTCGCGGCGATCGGGCGCGTTATCTGAAACTCGCGCGCACCAATGCGGCGACGGCCTTAACCAGCAAACTTTCGCAGCAATCTACCGTTCACCAGCGACTGACCGCGCTTGCCAGCGTGTTGAAATTACCGGAAGTGAAGCGGATGGAGTGCTTTGACATCAGCCATACCATGGGTGAACAAACCGTCGCCTCCTGTGTGGTGTTTGATGCTAACGGCCCGCTGCGTGCGGAGTATCGGCGCTATAACATTACTGGCATTACGCCGGGCGATGATTATGCGGCGATGAATCAGGTGCTGCGTCGGCGTTATGGTAAAGCCATCGACGACAGTAAGATCCCGGATGTGATCCTTATTGACGGCGGCAAAGGCCAGCTTGCGCAGGCGAAAAATGTCTTCGCAGAACTGGATGTCTCATGGGATAAAAATCATCCGCTGCTACTTGGCGTTGCCAAAGGTGCAGATAGGAAGGCAGGGTTGGAAACGCTGTTCTTTGAGCCGGAAGGTGAGGGATTCAGTTTGCCGCCAGATTCTCCCGCGCTGCATGTTATCCAGCATATTCGCGATGAATCTCACGATCACGCGATTGGTGGGCACCGTAAGAAACGGGCGAAGGTCAAAAATACCAGTTCCCTGGAAACCATTGAAGGCGTCGGGCCAAAACGTCGGCAAATGTTGTTGAAATATATGGGCGGTTTGCAAGGTTTACGTAACGCCAGCGTTGAGGAAATTGCAAAAGTGCCGGGTATTTCGCAAGGTCTGGCAGAAAAGATCTTCTGGTCGTTGAAACATTGATGTCTCTGTAGCAACATAGGGGTAATCTTACTGACAACAGATAGTTACCCGTCATTATGCAATTTAATATCCCTACGTTGCTTACACTGTTCCGTGTCATCCTTATCCCATTCTTTGTATTGGTCTTTTATCTGCCTGTCACCTGGTCGCCGTTTGCCGCCGCGCTCATTTTCTGCGTCGCGGCGGTGACTGACTGGTTCGATGGTTTTCTGGCACGCCGCTGGAACCAGAGTACCCGGTTTGGTGCTTTCCTTGACCCTGTAGCAGATAAAGTTCTCGTGGCTATCGCCATGGTGCTGGTAACCGAGCATTATCACAGCTGGTGGGTGACCTTACCGGCAGCAACGATGATCGCCCGTGAAATTATTATTTCTGCGCTACGCGAATGGATGGCGGAGTTGGGTAAACGCAGTAGCGTGGCTGTCTCCTGGATTGGGAAAGTGAAAACCACTGCCCAGATGGTGGCGCTGGCCTGGCTGCTGTGGCGTCCGAACATTTGGGTTGAGTACGCCGGTATTGCACTTTTCTTTGTGGCTGCGGTACTGACTCTGTGGTCAATGTTGCAATATTTGAGCGCTGCGCGTGCAGATTTGCTTGATCAGTGATCGTTTCGGCGCAATTTTCAGCAAACGATCAAAAGTGGTGAAAAATATCGTTGACTCATCGCGCCAGGTAAGTAGAATGCAACGCATCGAACGGCGGCGCTGATTGCCAGACGATAATAAAATCAAGTGATTAACTGATTGCTTGATGAATGCGGGAATAGCTCAGTTGGTAGAGCACGACCTTGCCAAGGTCGGGGTCGCGAGTTCGAGTCTCGTTTCCCGCTCCAGTTTAAAAGACATCGGCGTCAAGCGGATGTCTGGCTGAAAGGCCTGAAGAATTTGGCGCGTTAACAAAGCGGTTATGTAGCGGATTGCAAATCCGTCTAGTCCGGTTCGACTCCGGAACGCGCCTCCACTTTCTTCCCGAGCCCGGATGGTGGAATCGGTAGACACAAGGGATTTAAAATCCCTCGGCGTTCGCGCTGTGCGGGTTCAAGTCCCGCTCCGGGTACCATGGGAAAGATAAGAATAAAATCAAAGCAATAAGCAGTGTCGTGAAACCACCTTCGGGTGGTTTTTTTGTGCCTGCAACTTGTCGTTACACCCTCCTTAATTTTTAATCACCGGCAAAGCCACTCAAAAAGTATCTCTGTTACGGACCGACATGTAAGATAGGTGCTGGCGAGTTGAGATCCACAAGGAAAAGCGTATGAAAACGGGACCGTTAAACGAAAGTGAGTTGGAATGGCTGGACGATATTCTGACCAAATACAACACTGACCACGCCATTCTTGATGTGGCGGAGCTGGACGGTTTATTGACGGCGGTGTTGAGTTCTCCGCAAGAGATTGAACCGGCACAGTGGCTGGTTGCCGTGTGGGGTGGGGCTGACTATGTGCCACGCTGGGCGTCAGAGAAAGAGATGACGCGCTTTATGAACCTGGCTTTTCAGCATATGGCTGATACCGCAGAGCGTCTGAACGAATTCCCGGAGCAGTTTGAGCCGTTATTCGGCTTGCGAGAAGTCGATGGCAGCGAGCTGACGATTGTTGAGGAGTGGTGCTTTGGCTATATGCGGGGCGTGGCGCTTTCTGACTGGTCAACGTTACCCGATTCGTTAAAACCAGCGCTGGAGGCGATTGCGCTGCACGGTACTGAGGAAAACTTCGAGCGGGTTGAGAAGATGTCGCCAGAAGCGTTTGAAGAGAGCGTAGATGCCATTCGACTGGCGGCGCTTGATTTACATGCATACTGGATGGCGCATCCGCAGGAAAAAGCTGTTCAGCAACCGATCAAAGCAGAAGAGAAACCGGGGCGTAATGATCCTTGCCCGTGCGGTAGTGGTAAGAAATTTAAGCAGTGCTGCCTGCATTAAGAGATCAAATTGGGTGTCAGCGTTAATTCTGGCACCCAATAAGGAATTTGAGGCTATCTGATCACCCCACTTCTGGTAACAAGCCTGCCGCAATCAAAAATTGCACGCTAATCACAGCAATACCACAGAGCAACACCACCACCAGCGCCGGACGACCACCTTTCACCCGGTAACCCGCCTGAGGATTGTGCTTTCTGCTTTGCCAGGTCAACAGCGAAGGGATAATCAATGCCAGTACCGCCAGCGCCACACCGGCGTAACCCAGCGCCATCACAAATCCTCGTGGATAAAACAGTGCAAACGCCAACGGCGGCAGAAAGGTAATTGCACCAGTTTGCAATCGTCCACCAACGGTATTTGAACGCTGAAACAAATCTGCCAGATAATCAAATAAACCTAACGCTACGCCGAGGAATGACGTGGCGAGGGCTAAATCAGCAAATAAATGCACCGCCAGCTCAACATGCGGAGAGGCCACCATTTCGCGTAACGCCTGTAACAGCCCGTTTAATCCGGCATGATTAGCCAGCAATCCCATAAAGGTTGTTGAATCAATGCTGCCAAGCGTTGCCACCTGCCAGAAAATATATGCCACCAGGGGGATCGCACTACCGATTATAAACACCCAGCGTAGCTTACGAATGTTGCCCTCCATATAACTGACAATGCTCGGCACGCTACCGTGAAAACCAAACGACGTAAAAATCACCGGGATTGCAGACAGTGCCAGCCCCTGTTGCAACGGCAGGGTTAAAAGATTCACCTTATGAATATGCGGAAGTAGCAGTACCAGCATCACCACCAGAAAAATAATTTTGGCGCTGAACAGAAAACGGTTAAATAAATCGACCAGCGAAGTTCCGACACAAACCACGCCACCGGCAACAAAAGTGAACAACAGCACGCCAGCGGTTGCCGACATTGAAATACCTGTCCAGTCGCTGATGCTGGAGGCCAACAATTCACCAGCCCCGCTGATGTATGCCGCAGTCAGAGCATACATTAAGAACATCATACTGAAGCCCGTCAGCCACTGACCGTAGCGTCCCAGATAGCGTTTTGCCAGCGTGCCAAGGCCGGTATCTGCCGGGACATGCTGGTACACCTCCAGCAGTAATAGCGCCGTGTAGCACATCAACGCCCAAAGCCCAATCAACAAGATTAACGTGACGCTAAAACCAACACCTGCCGCAGCCAGCGGCATTGCCAGCATGCCTGCGCCAATTGTGGTTCCCGCCACGATAAAAACAC
>OLOP01000077.1_pt1 | contig 72417 bp, 76 predicted proteins | sample 1672381 | NCBI WGS metagenome assembly OLOP01 (sample SAMEA3136678, study PRJEB25190) | human gut metagenome | biome: human gut; feature: human-associated habitat; material: faeces | place: Austria | collected 2013 | reverse complement strand
TTAAATCGGCAAAGAATTTCTTTATTTTTCCGAACAATGTGCTTAGCGTTTCACCACTCGCTATATTTACTCGTGTGCTTGCCTCTGTAAATGTCGGTTGTTGCAAATTCTTATCAGCCTCTGTTCTTGCAGTTTCCTCGCTTGACAGTTTTGATTGGATTTCTGTAATACACTTACTTACCAAACTCCAAAACCAATTAAAAACATTTGCCGACGGTTTATATCCGGCTTTAAATCCGTCGTTTTTCAGACTATCGCTCGGCTCGGTGCCTGTATTATTCCATTCGGGCAAACTATTATTAAAATTCATACATTTATTCTCCCCTCTTAAATATTTCCTAAGTAACCGCCGTGGCCGTTACCATCGGCAAATCCTGTTTCAATGTTATAGTCATTTTCGTGGTCGGCAAATTCAAATGTTCCGCTATATTCATACGCATATAATACCGACAAATGTGCCGGTTTCAGATCCTCGATAATATTCTTAATCACACTTTCCGGCACATTCGGTTGATGAAAAATCACCGTAAAACTGTAATTCTTAATATCTTCGGTTATATCAACCAATACACCGTAACTCTCAATTACCGCCCGCAAATTCGCCTTTGTTGAGGTTTGCGACCCTCTCATTCTTATTTTAATAAGGCTCTTTCGTGCCTCAAGGGTATTGCCGGTTTCTGATATACCCAAACTTTTTTCATATTCTCTTACGGCATCTTCATCGGCACTGTCAATAAATCTGTTTTTCATAAACATTTCTATCAACTCATACAAACGTTCAAATTCCGCATTGACGGGTGTATTTAATGCTTTTATATACCGTGACTTTTTATAGTACGACGGTAAATTCTGTCCTACATCAGCCAACGGCAACACCCCCAAGAACGGCAATTTCAGTTTCGGATATTGCGATATTTTCTGTTTTTGAATTGACTTTCAAATTTGAATAATCATCAACACCGTCTGTATTCAATATGGTTTGACCTATTTTTGCGTATGACACATATCCGTTTGCAAAAGACACATCACGCAAATAACTTCTGATATTCGATTTAATACTTTCAATCGTGCTTTCGTCCACATCTGCCGAAAACGTAACATTTATACTTACTGCCGTTGCAGTGGTAACGGTCACATCTGCACCTATCGGACATTGTTCATCTATATAACTCTGTACCTTATTTATAAGCTCACTTCCGGCAAGTTGTTTTTCACTGTCAACGATTATCACTTTAACCGTTCCTGCTCCGTTCCACAACGGCAAGCATTTTGCGTCACCCACTCCGTCAACTGATTTTGCCCAAGAGATATACTGCCACTTATTCCCGCTTGTTATAGGATGCGAAACATATTCGGTAAAACGCTTTCGCAGTTCAACATCACTTTCTTTGTCACTGCCTCCTGTGGTTGAAATTTCATTTGTTACGGATACAAGTCCTTGAATCGTAACCGGAAATCTGTTTATTTTCCCTTTTTCAACATTGCCTTTTACTCCGGCACTGTCACACACAATTCGTACCGTTACACTTCCGCCGTTTGGTATAATCGCATTTTCGGTTATATTAAATATAACATTACCCGCCGCCACCTTTTCACCGACAGACACTTTTGCTCCGACGTTACCGCTTACAGTCACATATCCTGTTGCATAGCTTGCCTCTTTGCGTTCCAATCCGAACTCGCCTACACGCATATCAAGATACTTACCCGTAGCGGTTGACGCATAAAAATAGGAGTCAAGAGATGATATAATATCATAAACATTCTCAAACTCCGTTGCCGTTGATTTTTCTATATCGTATGTATAAGTTCCCGATGACGTATCATATCTTGACGGTATCTGCAAAAGCATACGTTCAAGTATTGTATCAATAGTTTCAGCCATTATATCGCCCCCTTAACGTCATTTATATCGCCGTACACGCTGTTTACGGTAAAAGATACTGTAAGCAGTGAGCCGTCTACTTCCATATTAAAGTTATCAATACTCACTATATCTTCATTTGCGGTAAGCATTTCGGTTATCTCGCGCTTGACTTCCGAACGGATGTAGTCACGATTGTAATTCTTTCCGACAAAAGTATCTTCTATATTTATACCGTATCCTGTACCGTTATAAATTTTATATCTGCCCTTTTGCGTATTGAGTATTTTTTGCACCCAATTTTTTATACGTTCCCTGCCGACCGTCATTTTCGGACGACCGTTTATAATAATAAAATCGCCCTTTTGAAAATCAAATGCAGGTTCTGTTTTTGTGTAATCAGCCATTCTCCGTCACCCCCAACACCAAATATCTGTTATTGCCTCTGTACGGAATCATTGCAACTTCTCTGCCTTTATAAACATATCGTCCGTCAATATCCTGTTTGTATAAATCAATAAGACTTTTTATATGGTCCTTAGTCAGAATTATTTTAGAGGTGAATTGTATTTTAAGGTTCGGTAGCTCAATTATTTTACCGAATACGACAAAATCACTCGTTGCGTTTTCACGGTCCTTAAACATCTTTGCAAGTGTTTCGACTCCGTTTTTCATACTAATCTCTCCATATCAATTTTATTGTAGTGAACACCGTTTTTTATACTGTGCTGACTGCTTGTAATCACATATTTAACACCGTCTTTTTCTATCGTACTTCCGGCTCGTGTATAGCTTGTCAGCTCCTCTATTATTTCACCGGAATACGTTTCATCTTCCTTATTCAGCTCGCCAAGATTTTTCTTTGCCAAGTCCGACGCATTATCTCCGTCATTCATTTTTACCACTTCTTGCAGAAAGCCGTATTTTGATATACTCTCCTCGGCTTTCAGAGTAGTCATAACGTCCGTATCTGTTATCACCTTAACACTGTTCTTCATATTCTCAATACTGCCTTTATGCTCAATATTACCCATATACTGTACTGAGTTTTTGAGTTCGGTATTCGGCGATATTCTAAACTTCGGCTCGACCACCTTATCATTGCACAAATATATACGCATACCGTCGGGTACAAAGTCAAAGTTATACCCGTTTCCGCACTTATCAAGAATATCCTTGATAACGTCCGATACGGGCTTGTCGATATATATTTGAGTTATAAGCGTACTCAATTCGGGAATAAGCACAATCGGAATGTATAAATCGTTGCATATTTTCTTTATGCAGTCGTCGGCTCTCATAGATGTAAACTGATATGTGTCGGTGGTCTTGTTCAGATACCACCCCACATCAACGGCAGTGTATTTATTTTCGTACATTGCTCCGTCGTCAACCTCGATTATTACACCTCTGAAATCTTCTTTATCTCCTCCGCTGTACCTCATAATATCACCCATTTTGGGTATGTATATATTCATATACTTCATTTCTTTAGGTTTCGGAGTGCTGAAAGACATCGTTGTCGCAAGTGTATTTTTTGTATTTGTCCACGATATATCTCCTATATGCTTTGATACGTCTGTATCATTTACCACTACTTTCAAAGCACCGTCTAACTGCATAGGTGCTTGTTTGAAAATCGAATTGTGGATAGGTATTTTTTCGTTGGTATCCGCAAAGTGATATTCTTTTTCACCGGATGTACTTCCTGTACTTCCGTATGTTGGCTCTGTGTCGCTTGTCCAAATTCTCACAACACGGGCAGAGCGGTTAATCCCCTCCGCCTCTAATGCAGATGTGAATTTTTCATTACCTGTCACAACATTTCCGTCAATGATAAACTCCGTCATATTTGCGTCACTGCCTGTGTGATACATATGTCGGCTGTCGGTTTCGCTGTCTTTCTTTTCGTCACCTTTGACTGCGTATATCACTTTACCGTCGTCAAATTCAATCTTAACAAACGTGCCGTCCGGTCCGTAATACGAACCGAGTGCCATACAAATAAAATCTTTGTACTTTCGCAATCCGCCGTTTGACGTACTGCTGTCACTGCCCCACAAGTATTTATATCCGCTTGCTTGACTGTTCGTATATGTTTGGTATGCCATATATGATTTAGTTGCGAGCGACTTTCCGATGTTCGGTATTTCTCTCTCAACCCAGTTTGCAATATAACCGCCTCCGTCTTTGGTATATCTGAGTACACAATCCCACGGATAATTTCTGTAAGGCACGTTGGTAACAATACCGAATGATGTTCCTCTTGCCTCAACTGTTGTTCCGCCGTCCGCCTGTACCAAAGCGGTATGGTCTGCTTTATTTAAAAGTACATCACCTTTTAACATACCTGCTCCGTTTGACAGATTACAGGACGAGGTTACGTCTTTAAATCCACACGAAATAAAAACGTTATACATATCCCCCGTATATGTAGCACCATTATCTTTTACAGGTACTCCTGCATTTTGATATGCCGTTATAACAAAAGAAGAACAATCATAATGCGGTCCCCATCTCACGTCTTGACTGTACCAATGACTGTCGTCATTTGCAATATCTGTCGCCCATTGAACTGCATTATCAATTACACCCATATATACCTCCATTTTTGCGTACAAAAAAAGTACACCGTATCCGATGTACTTTTTAAGCCATAGTTAAAATTAATTTGTTTTTTGGGTTATTATATATCCGTTTGAGTTATCTGCCGGAACAAGGTGGAATGTAACTGTTCCGAAGTCTGTTCCTGTTGAATCGGTTTCTTTAAACATTACATTCATTCCGTCATTGACATTCTCGGCACTTATAAATTCATATCTGCCATCTCCACGATTTGAAACACTGATTTTATAATTACCGTTTTCATATAAAACACTGCTGTTATCGGTCGGATGATATTCAGGCATATCTACTCCGAAAAGCGATTTATAAGTATCTCTTACGGAATTTTCAGACCATTCAAAATATCCGTTTTTATATTGAGTGGACATATCCGCGCCATAACCCTCTGTGTAATAATAGAAGATAAAGCTCTTTACAAAATCTTCACTTTTTAAATCGTTCTGAGTAAAATACGGTATCACATAACCTTGCTTCGCAAGAAACGATTTTGCATTATCGTCTAAAACAAAATCATTTTTACTCGGTTTTGTTTCATATACATATCCGTCTTTTGAAAGCTGAATAGTATTGTTGTTAAAATCAACATTGAAACCGCCTACCGTATCAGCTATATCACGAAGTTTAAAATATGTACTGCCGTCAATATTATATCCCTCTACATTAACGTTTTCGCCGTTTAATTGAATAGGAAACGTATTCTCTGTCGCAGTATAATTTACTGCCAAAGCTACCGAGCATGATAAAATCACACCTGTTGCAATACCTGCTATATATTTCTTCATATTCATAACCTCCCTTTTGTTTTATTATATCACAAAAGGAAAATATTTCAATAGTTTTTTAATCACCGAAACAACCGGCATTATCCATAATAACAAGCAAACGTATCATACTCTTTGTCAAACCGTATCCGTCCTCGCCGTCACCGTTTAGATAGCCTTTTCTTTTTACCTTTTCAATAGTCGCCTCTGCCCATGACGGCATAATGTCAACCGTATAATTTTCAAATCCGTCTGTTTTGTCAATAATAACAAGTGTACGAATAATATCCATTGTAAGACCGAGTTCATTATCGTCTGTACCGCTTATAATACCTCTGTCCATCAGCTTTTGAATAGTCGGTTTAGCCCAAGACGGCATATTATCGTCCATATAGTTATATATCATTGTGTTTTCAACACTGCTAAGCCTTTCTTCTATATTATCAATTCTTGCCATTATTTCATCATACTGTGCCACTGTCAGTCCCTCCTGTTCATCGTTTAAAAGATTAACCTCGCCGAGTTCGATTGAATAATTTAAGTCGCCGCCTGTGCCGACACTGTAATCAAACTTATCTATTGCCGCCGCTATATTTATATCTACATTGCAGATACCCGAAGACGTAATGACAAGCCGTATCGGAAGTTTACGCTTACGCCAGTTTTCGATTTTGTCCGCATATTCCTGTCCTTTCATACTTCTGTCCCTTAAATACGGATAGTCGGTCATCGGTAAGAAACTGCTCCACGATACAGTTTTAAGTTCGGGATTTCCGATAATTTTTATCCAACCGTAATTTGCCGTTTCAAAAGTTTCCGTACCTTGTGAACTTGATACGGTAAATTCGGACGGCGTGACAGGAATATGTATAACTTCTTCACTGTTGTTTATACTTAAATAGAAATCTAACATTTTGCCTCCTACATATTTGCCATACATTTTTGAATTTTAGGAACTATTACGTTTATAACGTCGTCGGCGATTTCATCGGTGGTTTTGTTGTCGGCGTTTATAACTATCTTAATTTCATTCGTTATAGTATTGCCGCCTTTGTTGCTTTCGGCTATGTATTGACTTAAATTGTTCCAAAATGTTCTAAGCGGAAGTATCGCCTCTGCTCCTGCCTCTCCGCCCATTTGGACTTTTCCGTTTGCATATCCGAACGCTGTCGGACGTGTCATAATACCGCCTTTTGCATTCCATTCAAGTCCAAGTTTCGGAATCGGTGTACTGACACCGGCTATACTTACCGTACCTTTTTGTACAATCTTAGGCGCTTTGATAATTCCTTTAATCTTACCCCAAACTTCCGATACCTTGTCGGCAATACTGCCGAATATCTCCTTGACTTTGTTCACCGCCGCACTGATTTTTTCAGTAATACCATTTTTAATGTTTTCAAAAATAGTCATTACGGTGTTTTTCACATTGCCAAACGCTTCGCTGAATTTACCTTTTACGACTTCCATCTTTTCACCGACTGCATTGACAACCTCGCCGAGCTTACCGCCTGTTAATTGATTAATTGCGTCATAGCCTGTCCTGTAGTATTCCTTGACACCCTCTATTGCCGCAAATGTAGCACCTTTCAGTCCCCCGCCGTGCGCGTCATAGGCACTTTTTATGTTGTTCAGTTTTTCCGATACAACATTTTTAACACCGCCCCATAATTCTGACGTTTTTTCTTTGACTCCGTTCCACATCTCGCTTCCGATTGATTTGATACCTTCCCAAATTGACTTTATCAACTGCAAACCCAAATCAAACCAATTAACAGACTTAAATTCTTTTACGATTGCACCCGTTATTCGCGGTAAAGCCGCTATCAACTGCGGAATTGCCCGTACAAGTCCGACTGCTAAGTTTACGACCAACTGCATTCCGTTTTGTATAATTTGGGGCATCATCGAATATGACGCGCTAACAATTCCTGTTATCAGATTTACACCTGCATCTATTATTCTCGGTAAATTTGCTATCAAACCGTTTGCCAAAGACGCAACAAGCTGAACGGCTCCCATAATAAGCAATGGTATGTTGTTCACTAATCCATTGACTAACCCCTCTATCAAAGTTACTGCTCCGTTCACAATTTGAGGCATAGAATTAGTTAATCCTTGCATTAAATTGCTGACTATTTTTGACGCCGCATCTAATAACTGTGGCACTACGGTTGAAATACCGGCGACCGCTACAATAATCATATTGCTCAAGCACTCTGAAAATTGCGTTGCGCTCTGTGTCAGACCATTTACCAAAGACGATATAAGCGATACGGCACTGTTTGCTAATGTAGGAGCGAGGTCATTAATTAACGGTGGAATTGTTTCGCCGATTACCGGTGCCAACCCCTCAATTAAATAGCCGATACCACTCAAAGCACCTTTAATGGCGGGTATAATATTCTGTCCGAATGTTACGGCTGTATTAATCAATGCGTCTAAACTTTGGTCAAACATATCTCCGCCTGTTGTCAGTCCCACCAACACGTTTTGAAATGCCGCTTTCAGTGACCCCCACGATCCGCTTATTGTCGTGCTTGCCTCTTTTGCCGTTGTTCCCGTTATGTCCATTTGCGTTTGGATTGCATGAATAGCCTGTGTAATATCAGCAAATGATGAAATATCATACTTTTGTCCGGTAATTTTCTGTGCATCGCTAAGCAGTCGTTTCATTTCAGCTTGTGTGCCACCGTAACCGAGTTTTAAATTATCAAGCATGGTGTAATTTTGCTTTGCAAAACCTTGATAGGCATTTTGAATGTCTGTCATATTCGTACCCATTTTATTTGCATTATCGGACATATCAACCAATGCCGAATTTGCGTAATCCGCCGCCTTGTTTGTATCTCCGCCTAAGCTTGATATTAATGACGCTGAAAATCCCGTAACGGTATCCATATATTCATTCGCCGACATTCCGGCGGTCATATATGCCTTATTTGCATTTTCTAATACAGCATTTTGCGCACTCATCAAACTGTCATATTTTCCTTGAATATCAGAAACACTTTTACCGACACTCTGTGCATATTCCTCAACACTTCTTCCGCCTGCTCCGAACAACGTTTCTACACCGCCCGTAAGTTGTTCATAATCAGCAAATGCACCGACAGACTTTGAAACCAATGCAGTAACGGCAGTTGCGGCGGCTGTACCAGCAATAGCCAAACCCTTTCCGACTTTTGCGACGCCACTGCCTATCCCTTGCATTACGGAAGTCATTTTGGAGGCACTGCTTGTTGCGTCTTTCATAGATTCGGTCATATTTTCAACACTGCTTGTTGCGGTCTTGATACCTTTTGCAAAACTACTTGCATTAAGATTCATATTTATGGCTATCGACTTATCCAAAACTATTCACCTCCCAATGCTTTCCACTTTGCGTATTCATCATCATTTGCCTTTTTGGCACTTGCAAGGAAAAATATTTTTTCAATTTCTGGTCTTGCAAGCACCTTTTCGGGCAATATTCCTCTTTGCAGATAATGATGTATCATATAGAGTTCATCATCTGCCTCTATCAGTTTTTTACTTCTTCAACAAGTTTTACACTGTCGATATATCCCGCAAGTTTCATACACTCCATTGCAATCGGTGAGATTTCGCCGTCGTCAAAAATCTTTTCTACGATTTCTTCGGGATATGTACAGCCGTATGCCTCCTGAAGTTCTTTTGAATGTAAATCCGGTTCGGCAACACACTCATAAACAAGGTGAGCGTCACCGTCCTTTTCCATTTCCGCCGATTCTGTTGCAAGCGACTTTGTCGGTGCTTTTATAACAATCTCGCCACCAAGGCTTTTTACATAAACTCTCGCTCTTTTTACGTTTTTCTTTGCCTCAAGCACTTGCTCCTTACGCTTAATAAGTTCCGCAAGAGTAATTTTTGTATTCTTATCCATAATCTTTTACCTCCGTTATTACGCATTCATTGTAGATGTAAGGTCATAGTCGGTAAAACCGCCGCTGAATTCTTCTTCAACTATCTTACCGGTTTCAAAATTCATAAGTGACACATCATTATACCAACAATTATCAAGTTGAATTGTTTCATAACCGCCGTTATCAGGATCTTCAAGTCTTGCCACCAACGTATGTCTTGTATCTTTACCTTTTTTATGTCCGTCAGCTATTTCTTTACCCCTTGAATATACTTTTCGTACGGTATATGAAAATTCATAGTCAACGCCCATAAGCTTTGAATCGTTCGTTGTATCGCCGGCAAAACTTACACTCTCACGATTTGTCTTTTCCTTTGCCTCAAACTTATACACTTCATAGGCAAGACTTCCGTCAATCCAAAGTTTACCGAATGTACCGGAACAAAGTTGATTGCCTCTCGGTTTAACACTTTCAGCCATTATCTATCACTCCAATCCTATTTTAAAACTCAAGTCCTCAATACAATCCTGTATTGTAATATCCGCACCCGCAAATATGATACTTCCCGTATTTGCCACTTCGACCTCACTGTCTGTCCAATCCGACACGTCATATTTTTGAGCAAGCCATTCACGTTGCGACTGAACGTCAATATAAGCTCTGCAATCGGCACCGTCATACAATACGCCCTGTGACTGCAACGACTTAAAATACTGATTAACCGCACCGATAAACAACATTTTATTTTCGTGACTGTTTACAACATTAATATAATTTTCCTCAAACGATGCTTTTATATCATCTCTTATGAGGTCAAGACTGTCTATAATCTTGATTTTCTTCATATCCTCCGTCTTATCGCCCGACAATGTTACAAGCGAATTGACACCTCTGCCGACTTTAACCTTTTCGCCGTCATTGATAAGTATAAACTTACCGCCGTCAATATCATCATCCGGAGTTGTACTTTCCGTTATGCTTTCAACCTCTGCAAGAGTTTGATACGTCGCACCCTCTGTCATAGGCAATCCTGCCAAAAGTCCTGCAATACGGCAACAGTATTCGGCAGTGGTATAAACCTTTGTACCGACTTTTATATCATTGGTTGCGAAGTTTATAATACCCTCATTATTCGCCGCATACGGAAGTACGGCTTTAAATGTCTTTTTCGCATTTCTCTGTGCAATAATCCAATCCGCAATATCTTTTTCGTTATCGGCAAGCGACGGTATTGCAAGGTAATTCCACTTTTTATTTTTTAATCGTGCAAGTGCGTCGTCATAGGTATCTTCCGCACCTATTCTCTCGACAATAACCCTTTGCGGTCCGCCGAGGAACGTCTTGCTTATGTAATCATAATTTGCGGTTGTCCAATGAGATTTTACAACTTCACTCTCATTTGTATACGAATATGATGTAATATCACCTTTGGTTGCGTCACGCAAAATCAGTGCAACAATGCCGTTTGCACTTCGTTTAATTGCCGTTTCAGCTTTGGACTGAAACACTATATTTATTTCAGGTAAACCCATTATAAATCTCCTCCTAATATCAAATCTTCTGCCTTATCGTATGTACTTTCGTTTCTCACCTTAACGGTGTAATTGTATACAAGCTCCGTCACAAGCGTGTAGTTTTCCAAAGAAAAATCTATACTAAAACTTCTTATACGCATACCGTCGGACAATACAAGCGGATTGTATAAAAACAAACCTCTTAATTTTTCAGCCACATAAATAAATTCATCTTGACTTATATCTTTCGGAACATATCTTATTCGTACCGTCTGCGTTTCATCGTCCAAAAACGTATTTGTCGCCTGTACGTTAAGCGGAAACATCTCAACGATAAAACAAGGTTCGGAAAAACCTTGTTCGGTGTATGCGGTATAAACCGCATTGCCGAAACAGTCATAAACAGCTTTTGTTACTGCATTTTTAATACTCGTCATCATTTCAGTATTTCCTCCATCTTCTTCATAAGTATTTTCGGTGCTACCTTATCGACTTTCGGTACTACGGTGTTAAGATATTTTTTGCCCTCAACCCACGCTTTGCCGTTTTTCTTAGGCTTGTACTTCGGGGACGTACCCTTTCCGAGCCTTGTACGGTGTCCGAACTCCACATAAGGAGCGTATTCAAGAGCGGTGTATATTCCGCCCTTTACCGTACTTCCGCTTACTGTTGTTTCTTCTGTTTGCCAACTCTTTTTTAAAGTACCGCCCACTTTACCGTTTTTGTAATGCCCCGGCTTTGTTACGTTACTTATGTATTTAAGTGCTCTTTGAGAAATCTCATTCATAGCGGATACACAAGCTTTGGTGTAATCCGCACTTTCCATTTGCTTTTGTAATTTCTCAAGCTGTGAAAAATCAATCTCATTCATTACGCATAATCCTCGAATAATTCCAGTGCAATTTCTTGGTGTGATGTATAAACCGCACTTTCACCGCTACGGCAATAGTCAGTTGTTTTTCCGTTTTGTGTAACGGTTATTTTACTGCCCGACGGTATTTCAACCTCAGGCGCAATAAAAAGCACAACCGATTGCGATACAGTGTTATATCCGTCGTCCTTTGCCGCCGAATTTCGGCTTTGAAACGAAAGTCGGCAAGGCTGTTCCGTTAAAACAGCCTTTTCGGTAAATACAGTTTCGCCTGTTTCCTCATTCACGCTTGAAACTTTCACTTTGACCGAGCATAAACCTTTATACAGTCTTTCAATCGCCGCTCTTACCATATTCATCACCACACCAACTTTCTGAAACGTGCAAGCCTTGCTTTGTAGTCTTTAAACACGCTCGACATACTGCTTGAATTACTGCCGTACGATACGGTAACATCGCCCTCTTTGATTGACGTTACATTGTCATATTGCCCCGATGATGACGACACGTCATAGCGGAACAAGTCCGCCGCCATAAGTATAACGGTATGCTTTAAATCATCGGGAATACTGTCAATGTGGCAATAATTCTTGATATATTCGATTGTGCTTTCAATACACCTTTCGGCTTTTCCTCTGTCATCTTCGCTTATGCCGTACATATCCGTAAAAACAGTTATATACTCGTCCATAAGTCACCTCATCAAATCTTGTGACGCATTTCGACAATTCTAATCTGCTTAGGGTCATATACGGGTGTCCAGTTTTTTGCGTTGGCAAGTTCCGTACGCGTAGGACCTTCCGTATTTGCGACATCGGCGTCCGTAAACTTAACACCGCGTGGGTGAAGAATATACGTCTTACGATTGATAAGATAATCAACACCGCTACCCTTTTTCTTATCTCTGTCTGTTTCTGTTGCAACAAACTTTTCCGGTGTACCGTTACCGAGTGCAATCGCACCGTTGCCGAAAAGGTACGTTGAAAATACTTGACTTGAACCAGAACCTGTTACAGGACAGCCGTCGTCAATAATAACTCTCTTACCCATATATGTACTGAACGGATTTGCCCCCGACGGCTGAATTACGTCAATAAGGTCTTGCTTTCTGAGTGCCGCCTCAACTGCACTGTGCATAACAACGGCGGTAAGTTCCGCTTTGTTGTCGCCTAAAAGCTGTTGTGCGTCAATAAAAGCACTTCCGCTCCATTTTGCACCGTTACCGCTTGCGCTTGACATATCAAGAATGTTTGACGCAAGTCTTGTTTCAGCCTCTTTAGGCGAACCGTCGGAGACTGCCGGAATTGTGCCGAAGATACCTTTCAGCACTGCGATAAGCTCCTTTTGTAAATCTCTTACCCAAAAGTCAGATACAAGGCTTGCAATCGCCGCCATAGGGTCAGCTCCCGACATTGCGGCAGAAAGGTCTGTCGCACTCCACATCTTAGCACGACGTAAAATTACTGCAACGTCTTTCTTACTGCTGATTTTATCCGCCGTAAGGTCGTCGCCCTCGATAACAGTTTCCGACTCACCTGTTAAGTCTGAAAAGAACGGCATATTCACAAGCGGACTTGCCTGTGACGCAAGCTTGTCAAATTCTGCGTCATTCTGCACTATACCGCTCTGCACAAGTGCCGATTTTTCAAGTGTTTTTTGAATAACGTACGGATTAAACAGTTCCGGTACGATAATATCTGATAATGTTGTTCCCATATTAAATTCCTCCTGTCGTTCCTGCCTCTTGCATTAATACTTTTGCTCTTGCAGGGTCGTTTTTATAAATTTCACCTTGTTTGGTAAGATTAAATGTTTCCTTTGCCCAAGGATTTACGTCTGAACCTCCACCGCCGCTTTTTGGTGTGTATGCTCCGCCTTTTTCGGCAAAAAGGTGTGAGTACGTCTTATCCTCTCTGAGCGGTTTAAGAATATCGTCTACACCGACAGGCTTTCCGTCTTTGTCGAATGTAAACTTATCAATTCCGCCTTGCTTGTAAATAAGATAGTCGGCATCGGTTACACCGGCTTTTGAAAGCTGTTCCTTTAATGCGTATGTCTTTGCGGTGTTCAACGCATCTGTTTTAAGCGTTTCAATCTCGCTTTCATACCCTTTGATTTTGTTCTGCAATTCCGCGTTGTCGGCATTTGATTGTTTAAGGTCCTCAATGGTTTTGTTCGCCGTTTTAAGCTCCGTAACTTTGTCATTGAAAACATTTTTCGGTACTGCATACTTCGGAAATTCAGAGTTTACAGTCGACATCACTCCGTCAATATCCAATTTGCCGTCCTCAATCTTTGCCTTTTCCAATATTGCCTTTAACCATTCCATTCTTATTTCTCCTCCATAATTAATTTTTTATTCAGGTGCGTTCCTGTAAAAAGCATTGTTCTTTATTCTCTGCAACGCTGAAAAAAGAGTATAAAAAAAGCACCGTTTTATAGGTGCTAAGGTGGTAAACCTCGTATATTCACTTGTCCCACTCTCCTTTTTTGTATCAAAAAAGCACGCCCTAAGACGTGCTTAATGTATATTTAATTTATATACCGGGAATTGTTTCTTTAATGCTTTTAGCTAAATTTGCCGCTTTTTTCATCAAAGAATTTTCGCTAAGATATTCAAGTCCTTTTAATGTTATTCGGACATCATCGAATTTGATTCCCTGTATTCCTATCATATCAACTATGATTACTCCGGTTATATATTCTTCTTTGGCAAGCATTCTGATAATATTCTCAAATCGATTTTCTGTTATCTTGAAATTTTCTGCCTTTAGCAAAGACCTATCAACTTCATCACAATCCATTGCACTTTCAAGGACTTTAAGTATTTTATAAATAACTTTAAAATTATCCATTGCCTATACTCCCTTTGTTGTAATAAAAACATACTCATTAGTGTTTTTTGCTTTAATCAAACATACTATATTCTTTTCGTAACTTCTCGTAATACTTTTTTACTTCTTCAGGTGCATCTTCTCGTAAGTGGCATTCTCCGTCGGGATACTCTTCCCATTTGTCCAACTCTTTACTCATCTTCAAATCATATTCTGTTATAAGCCTCATCATTTTACACACCTCTTTACCAATTCCAATAACCGCTTATCTTTTACAATTCCCTTTTTCTCTTGTAACAGCACTTCCGCAATTAATTCATTTAATTGTCTGTTGCCCTCTCTTTTCAATCCATCTTTTGCATTTCGACTAACAGTATTTGACACATAAGAATAATCAAGTCTTTGTTGTTCCTTTACGTATTTCCGCAACTCTGATTCTATGTTCATTTTATTACTTTCTCCACCGTTTGTCAACACAAAATCCCAATGTTTCTTATGGAACATTTCATGCCACAATACATCAAGCTTGTTCTCCGCGACAAAATACCCGTCTTTTAGCATTTCATTCAAAAAGCTTTCATCTGTCAATTTCTCATTGATATATAAGCGATTGTTTTTGTGACTGTATGCGGCTATACCTTTTATTGATTTTGCTATTACGATTTCTGAAACATCACCCAATAAATCGATACTATTCTTAGTATCTATTACAAACTTTATTGTATTCTGTGCGTTCTTCGAGTTTGTTTGCGTATAAATACCGTTATGATTTTTTACAGGATTGCATTTACATCTAACACCATCTTCATCAAATACTTTCGACAAAGACATAGTATCAGTATCTTCAACATTTTCAAGTGTTTCCTCTTCTTCCACAAAATATCCCGTTATTGTACCACGACAACGGGTATGAAACGGCGGTGCGGTTATGCCTTGCTGATATTCGGACAGTTTAAAATGCTTTCCGTGCATACTTGCACACTCATCGCAAATATCACTGTCCATATTCTCGTCAATCTCGTATTCGTCACACCCTGCGTCCATTATCGAACGCAATCTTGCGTCAACCATAATATGCGTATATTCCGTCTGATACAGTGCGGCGGAACGGCTTTTTGAAACATTCATTCTTGCAGAAATATTTTTAATCATTTTATCGGGACTGTCGCCCCTCGTTATGCCATGTACAAGATTTGTATTAAGTTCTCTCAAAAGTTTCTGCTTATCATTCCATATTCGGTCAGAGAAGTTACTTCCGTCAAGCCACTTTTCATATATCGCATTCTTTACCGTGTCACGGTCGAACTTTGCAAAATTAACAGCATAATCAACCGAATCGGCAATATGTTTATTTGTTGTATAATATGTATCACTGTATGCCTTTTTAAGTGATGTTGAAAATTTATCCTCTTGCTTTTGTTTCAAGAGTTCGACTTCTCCACGCATTTGATATTTGAGTGCCTCCAAACGGCTTACCCTTGAACGCATATACTCATTATCAAGCATTGTCGTCCACTTGCCGTCTGCGTTATCAAGTGCCTTTTCGCGAAATTCTTCAAGCGACAGCTTAAACCCTTTAAGTTCGTCACGACTTAGCTGTTTTCGTGCCTCTGCCATACTGATACCGTTTTCACCCGCATACCTTGCGTAAAACGTTTCAATCTCTTTTTTTATGCCGTTTAAGGACCTTTCATACTCTTTTATGAGTTCGCGTTCTATATCATCGGCTTTCTGTGCGTGGATTTTTAAAAGCTCACTGTTCCTCTTCTTCCAATACTCGTTCATTATGTCCACCCATTATATCGTCACTGTCGTCCTTTTCTTCCGCAATTCTCTCCATTTCCTTATCTGCGTCCTCGACAAACGGATGACGTTCAATAATCGTGCGTTGAGATATAACACCAACGCTTTTTTGTGCTATATCCGCAAGTTCGGTGTCGTTTGAAACGCTTGTCCTTGTCCACGTCTGCGTGACATTTTCACAAGCGATACCGCTGTAATCGCATATCGCTTTGATGAGTTCTTCAAACCCACTCCTAAACTCCATTTCTGCCATACCGGCTTTGAGTTCAAGCAGTGAATACAAATATTTCAATGCCGTACCCGATGAATTACCGAAGTTCTGCGGATCGGGATCAATACCTTTGCCCTGTTCAAAAATACTCTTGCGTGTCATTTGGAGCATTTTCTCTCTTGCCTCAACCGGAATATCAATCGTCAAAGTCGAAAGTCCTCCGCTTGCTCCGTCCTCCGAATCAAGCTTAATAGTCTTGTACTTCTTGAGCTGTGTCAAAAACTCCGAAAGGCTCTCGCCCTCATATCCGCTGAGTACAAATATAATCTCCTGTATATCTTCAAGGTCGTTTATAAATCCGCTGTAAGTTTTATCGTATGTATCAATGAGTCCCTTTATCGGTGTAAGGTCATCACGATGAAAGCCGTTATTGAAAAACGGAATAAACGGTACACGTCCGAAATTATGACTGTACACGTTACATATAGTTCCGTTTGTTTCAACGTCGTACACGTTGAACATATTATACATTTCAAGCCGTTCAAGACCGTCGCCAATCTTCTTACGGAATACACTGCATTCCTTATCAGTCCAATACTCATAAACGTGGTAAGTGTCACCGTTATCGTCAAGCTCTTGATATGTTCTGAAACACGCCGTAAGTTCGTGTTCCAAAGTATCGCTCCATATCGGTATAACTTGCTTGCTGTCTATAACGTCGTACTTAAATCCGTCATTATCCCAGTAGTGAATCCAACCCAAACCCGCATTTGACGCATTTATCGCAAGTCTTGAACATATTTTCGTGTATCGACTGCCGAGTATATTGCTTATTTTCTCATTCGCCGATTTATTTCCGACATCAAATAACGGCGGTGACGTAAACATATATGCGGACTTTTGGTCTACAAGCAATCCGTGAAAATTAGACGGTATTCTGTTGTCCGCATTCCTCAAAGGTTTTTCGCCGTCACTGTGCGTCATATGCAGAATGTCATTATCGTTCAGATAATATCGTTCCGCCGTCTGCACTCTTGATATAAAATTTTCGTGTCCGGGTATATATTTCTTTATCAGTTTCTTTACTGTTTCCAAATCCAATTTTATCACCTACTTTAAAATTGACAGTCCGCCTTTTTTCCTGTTCATCATCTCTGCAATACCTGTTGTTGCGTCGGGTGCGTCGTCGTGCTTGTTCTTGCCCTCACGCTGATATGTCGTCATCGCCTTATAGTATTCGGGAAAACGTATGTGCCAGTCGCAAGGAAAATATATATGCTCCATTATCCAAGTGCTGTTGGATAATATTCGTGCCTCTTTGTTATTGCTTTGGTGAAACCATTTCACCGTTGTAAAATTGCTGCCGTATTTTTCGGCAAGTATTTCACGCACGCGTCTTGCGAACGAACGTCCGCCGTTATTGCTTTCAATCTTTGCAAGATTTACGTTGTTCTCATACAATCTGCGTGCCGTTTCACCCTCTGTAATCTCCATAGGCTCGTCGGTATAATACACGTCTATGACGTATACTTCTTTGCCGTATATACCGTATATTATGTTGCAGAGATAGTCCGCACCTGTATCGGCGGTATCGCAATATGATTGTATTTGCGTAATCGGCGGTAAGCTGTCGTATGTTTTAAGCGTTGTGTAGAGTTTGCCTTGCAAATCAATCGGCTCTTGCTGATAATTCGCACTTGCTATGTCCGCACCCATTGCCTTAATCTTTAAGTCGTAACTGCTCCGTGACAAGATTTCATCACATAGCATATTGCCGTCATCACAAACGGCTTTCATCGTGATTACTCTGTGAGATATGTTGTTGTCGCTGAAATACTCAATCGCACGTCCCGCAAGGTCGCCCGAAGCCCACCGTGTCATTATAATGATTATCTTGCCTTTTTCTTCAAGTCGTGAAAGCATTGTGTTCGTAAACCATTCCCAATGCTTTTCTTTGACTGTTTCGTTGTATGCCTCCTCGGCATTTTTGATAAGGTCGTCGATTATAAGTAAACTCGCTCCGAAACCTGTCGCAGTACCGGACGGCGATGTGGCAAGATAGTTGTTGTAACCGCCCTCAAGGCTCCATAAGTTCATCGCTCCGTCGCCTTGCTTTATCCTCACATTCGGAAATATGTCACTGTAAATAATCTTTTCCGTATCGGCTTTTTCTTCTTGAATGGCGTTACGCACCGCTTTTGAAAAGGTGGTTGATAACGTTTCATTGTATGAGCCGGTCATTATTTTTTCGCTTTGATTTCTGCCGAGCACCCACTCAACAAACATTGATGCCGTACGGCTCTTGCCGTGTCGTGGCGGTAAATTGATAATCAATGCGTTCTCGTCACTTTCGTAAAACGATTGCATTTCGTTGCATAACCGTACAAGAAATTCTCTCTCCGACTTGTAGAATGACGGTGCGGTTAAATGGCAAAAATAAAAGAACTCGCGTCGTGCAAGTTCTTTCTTCGCCTCAAGCATTATTAAGTTTTTATCCATCACCTATCAACTTCCTTAATTCGTCAGTCGTAAGATTTGCCATAGGATTGTTTATGTCCATTGTGCCACTGTGCGTTATTTCCTGTTTCGGTGAAAATTCATCTTTGCATTTGCGTTCAAGATACCATAACGACAAATTAATATCACCTTTTTTTATCCCGTGTGCAACGTTTAATTTCGACTTCATTTTGATATTGTCTTTAAGTAGCTCTTTTCGCTCCGAAAACTCCTTGTGTTTCTTGCAGTAATCGTATAACGTGCTTACCGCTATATCCGCATAAATACAAGCCTCTCGGTCACTTAACCCCATTAAAAATCCCTCTTCGAGTTTTTGGACTGTCTCTTTCGTAATCTTTCTCGGTCTTGCCATGAATTTCACCTCCTGTTTTTGGGTATAGAAAAAGCACTACCTATGCGATAGTGCCTTATATTTTATTTTGATACAATAGTGACATTGTATTGTTTTGCTCAGTTGACTGTGTTGCTTTCTTCTTTTTCCGCTATCAGTTCATCTAAGACTTGCAATGCAATTCGGCATTGAGTACACTCATCTTTTCTATATATTCCGAATGCTAATAATATAAACATCGCTATTATAGCAACAAAAAAATAAAAAATTTTGGTAACTATTGATACAAGTGTCACTGCTAATGTTATAAATGCCAAAATAGCGGCTATTGCACTGTATGCATTGTCTTGTTTTCTGTCTTCTAATCTTGTTTCTATACGCAATCTTTCCTTTTTTAGATATTCTAAAGATTCATCAGTATAAAATATTTTTGTGTTTTTACGATACTCGAGATATTTATTGTCGTCCGATTTATGTTTTCGTACGTGATCCCAAAATAATATTCCCATAATTTTATCCTCCGTAAAATTGTATTTGTGTATATAATTCGACAATATCACACAAAATTCCTTTTTTACAAAAAATAAATTTCCAAAAAATTAATATCTCCACTCCCACCAATCACACGAGATATTCACCCATCATCTCACGATGATACACTACCTTTTTACGAAAATAACGAGCGGTAAGATATAGAACACAAAATATTGCACTGTATATATGTTTTGCATTATTTTTTGTTTGCTCATTCTTTTCGCATTATAAATTGTATCACACTTTTTTCGGCAAATTCGGCATTTTTAAAAATTTATTATGTTTTCTTCGTGGATAACTCTCATCGTAATGCCCTATCTTAAATGCAATCCACTGCCACGTCGGCATTACAGTGCCGTCTATGTATCTGTATCGGAATATGCGGCGTGTTTCACTGTCCAATATACCGGCAACAAACAATTCAATTTTATTTTTCTGCCGCTCCAAGCGTTGACGTAATACAATATCAGATATATGCGTTGGCTCAACACCCGACACAGAAATACAGTGTTTGACGTACGGAAATTCGCTGTCAGAGCCTGTGACAGTACCGTGTACTGTATTACTGTTTATTCTGTCATTTACCTCGTTTAATTCCGCTACAATACTGCGATACTGTTTTAGATCTTCCTTTGTCAAATTAATTCCCCCTGTCTAAATATTCAATACGTCCGTTTGAATAAAATACCATTTTACAATCATTGCGGATTGTATCTTTAATTATTTTTATTCTGCCGTTCATCATATCCATTAATACAAATTTTGCAGTTTGTCCGATGTCCGCCATACGTTTTTTACGCCAACCGAATTGCATATATAACGGATATAGCGCCACAGGAAGTATCGTCTGCATTTTGTATATAATCATCTTCATACCATCTTCGTCAACGGTATCTGTTTTCAAGGTCAACGGTTTAAAATCTGCCATTAATGACTGATAATCAAAATCACATTCAGACTTAATTTCATCAGTAAGTTGTATTACTGTTCGTGTTTCGTTGCCGATGTGTTGTAAATAATTATGCGCATATGTTATGTACCGCACCAATCGTTTTTGATTCCAACCGTACTTTGTATGTAAATACCACACAACGAACACAACAGAATTAACAATCGCCTCTTTGGTTGCCTCAACTTCGACAACTTTATAGGCTTGCAGTGCCTTTTTAGTATTAAATTTCTTGACACCATGCTTTTCAGCTACTTTTTTGAAATTTTCAACCAATGCTGATTCTTCCTTGCATCGTTCTACCTGTTTCAATCTCTGCCGCATTTTCTTGCGTTTCTTCGCTATTTTATCTTTCACGCTCTACTCAACCTTTCTTGTCCGGTACATACTCCGGACACTTTTCAATCCTATACGAATCATACGTCTTGCGTTGTACCTTTTCAGCAGTCCAACCCTCCACAGGCTGAAAGCAACTGCTCCACGAACAATCGCCGCAAGCTTTCTGACACGCCCAACATAATTGTTCTTTAACCATTTTGTACCTCGTCTAATCTCTGAACATACTCAGTAAAATACCATATCAGTTCATCTTTGAATACTTCGATAGCTTCTTCGGCTTTTTCTTTGGTGGTGAAATATATTGTATTAGGTAATCGCATAATATAATAATACTCTGCGTACATTTCTTCAGAACTATATATAATAAACCACTTCTTTTTACTTTCATTGTTCCAATCTTCTACTGAAATAGGCTCGTCGTTTTGTGCCTGCCATTGTCTTAGTTGACGGAGTAATCTGTCTGCTCTTGCATTGTTCTCAGCAATGGTTTTATCGCTGTAATAATTGCCTACATCATAACGATTTTGGTCAAATAGGACGGTATTCTCATCTTCTATTACTAAATCTATAGTATTGACAAAATAATGCTTCTTATTGTTACATTCTTCTCTTCCCTCATACCCAGTTCTAGGTTTATCCTCAAGCAATCCCAACTTTTTTAACTGCTCAACCAGTCCCAACTCTTTCAGCTGTCCTTCCGATATTTCAGCTTGAACGGTTTTACCATTTGCATTAATCGTTACTTGCATTTTTTTGTTCCTCACTTTCTTTATCACAAAATCACTTTTTTGCTATCTTCCCATATCTCTGTCTTTTCAGCCACTAACGGAGCAAGTCCCGCGTCAGTTGACACCGTATATTCACCATATCCTTGTTCCATTAATTCTTTGAACTTTTCATAAAAATCTGCGACTGTCATTGTCTTATTCCTCCTAAAAATAAATTAATCCATACCCTCATACAAACTTTTGCTGACCGAAATATCCTCAATATTTGTTTCGTGTATTGCTGTTGCTATCTTCAATTTTGTTTCTCTGCACGGCATATATCCATATTTGATATATCGTATCATTCGCTCAAATGTTGACATTGGAAACAGTATTTTGTCATCGACTACCAATCGTTTTGTATGTAGGTGTTCAAAAAACTTATCGTCGTACATTACTTTATATTCAATATGTTTTCCGTCGTCCTCCGTTACTTCTTCTTTGAAATATGCAAACTTTGATATAGTAAAATCAAAATTTTCTAACATCGACTTTGCGTCATTGAAATTTTTACGACATAACTCCAATACCAACCCACTGTCTATATGCTTATATGCCTTGACATTGTCGTTTTCGTAGTAAAAATTATATTGCACTGTCAATGCGTTATCGCCTGTATATCCTTCTGTCTGACTGTCGAAGTATTCCACGGCGCAATAAAATTCTTCCTCGTCATCAAAAAATATATCTATGTCCTTTATCTTTTCACCGTTGAAAATGTTTTTAAAACAGCCGCCTGCTATGTATCCTTTATGTCCCATCATAAACTTGTCCAAAAAATTCAACATATGAAAATTTTCTCTGTCTTGTTTAATTATCATCGTTTTCCTCCAATTCAATCACCTTAAATATCTCACTTTGCTGTTTAGCACCGTCATTTTTATCAATAATACCCTGTTTTATTGCAGTGTACAAATCAGCCAATCGTGCTATGATGAAACACTCACCGCAATTAAATTCACCGCTGTTATACATATCATCGTAGCACTCTGCAAATTTTCTACCATCTGCAATACATATATCCGACAATTCGTTTGCTTTAGCTTTCAACCTATTTCTTGTAGCTTTATCAATCATTATTCAGCACTTCCTCAATGAACTTTTTAAATCCGTCAAATTCAGACGGTCTAAGGACTGTGACCGCCCCGCCGGAAGTTAATATTTTATCTAAATGACTGCGTTGCAACGGTGCCAACTTACCGTGTTCAGCTTTAATTTCAACACCGACAAATCTACCATTCGCACATACAAGCAAATCGGGAACGCCCGCTCTTGTACCTCCGCAACCATAATATTTAACCACATAACAGCCTTTACTTCTAAGCCATTGCTTAACTCGGTTTTCAAAATTCTTTTCCTCTGCCATCAGCCAAATTCCTTTCTGAATAATTCGTCTGTATAATCTTTTCGCATTAACAGACACTCATATATCTTTTCTTCCACGCTCTTATGGCACATCATTATGTGATAATAGCATTGTTTTTCTTGACCGATACGGCATATCCTCGCTTTTGATTGCTCAAACAGTTCCGAACGTTCCGGCAGAGAAAAATATATAATTCTGTTCGCCTTTTGCAAATTTAATCCCATAGCTCCGGCTTGATATTGTATCAACGTAACTGAATTATCGTTATTTTCGTATTCCTTTAGGTCCTTAACTTGTCCGTTTACTATGCTTATCGGTCTATCAAACAGCACTTTTCTTAATGCTTCAAGTTCGGTATTGAAATTATAGAATATAATAACCCTGTCAGATGTAGAATTAACTAAATCAATTAATCGCGATATTTTGTCCTTACTGTATGCACTGCATAACATTCTTGCATACAGTCTTTTTGACAATGTACTGTCGCCTGTCAATTCCTTATCATCTATCTTAATTACTCGGTCTTTCATAAACTTTTTGTAGTCTGATGAAACGGTTGAATATTCCTTGATAAACTTCTTTTCCGGTAACTTAATAACTTCTTCCGCCTTAGCGAATACCGCTCCGTATTCCTTTAGTTTTGCCTTTAATTCGCTTACATTCTTGTATCCTGTAACTACTCTGAACATTGGACCGCCGTAACTTCGCAATTCCGTTTTTATGTATCGGTTATAATATGCCGTTTTGGTAATCTTCCAACCTAACAAGCGTAATTGCGAATACAGGAACTCATACTTGCCGTCTGTCGGTGTACCGGATAACAATATTGTGTGTGACGGTTTCAACGATAATATGAATTTCGTACGTTTTGCAGTTTCATTTTTTATCATTGAACTTTCATCTAACATCATCGTAAAATTCGTTAATCGTTTTAATTCTTCACGTCTGTATGCAAGCTCATAATTTATAATACCGATACATTTGTATATCGGATATATCATAAATGCCTGCATATCCTTTTTATTCGTCAAATCAAATACTGCATAATCCGTATAATGCTCTTTGAAATGCTCGCACCAGTCTTTGATTTTAGACTTCTGACACACAATTATATTCACACGTTCGCCGTATAATCGTAATCGTTCACTGCCTATAAACGTCTTACCTAATCCCATATCATAGTAAAATGCCGAATTATCTTTATCACTTGTCAATGCAAGTGCTTTTTCTTGATAATCAAATAATTTCATTGTTTAACTCCTTATATATGCGTCCCCACGCCCCCAAACAGTATTTTTAAAATTGGGGGCTACCGAATACGATACCTATGCGATTTATCGGTATATGTCCCCAATGTCCACACATTTTTTATTACTCTATATAGGACAATATTTTTTTGATTTTTAATAATTAATCAAATAAATATTACTATATATACATTATAGTTTTGTTGAGGACGTTGGGGACTTGGGGACACTTTTTTATATTAAAACGGTAAATCTTCATCATTTTCAATGTTCTCGTAGTCGTCTATATCATCTACATAGATACAGATACAATGTGCTTTTGCGCCATTAATTCGCTTGGATATATCACGTCTGCCGTTTTCGTGACGTGCAATTTTATGGTTACGAATCATCCATGAAAGTGTTGACTGCGGATTAAATCCACCGTCAGTAATTATCGAATTAAACCGATTTTTCAATATGTATATATTGCCGTCCTGCTCTATCCCCCAACACTCATTGCCGTTTGATGTGAAATTGCTATGATTTGCAATAATTTCTTCTCGCAAGTAATCATACGCACGTCTGTTGACGTTCAACATATCCTTTGTTTGTAGATACGGTTTAATATCATCTATACTGATTCGTACACCGTCATTAAATATCCAACGTTCAGACAGTTCGTCAGCGGTTAATAATGCCGCCGCTGACGCAATTTGTTTGTCCGTTGCCTCTGTATTATCTTCCAACAGTTTAATATACTTTTCGTGCAATGCTCGTGCTTCAGCGATATTTCCGGTTAAATTATCAATAAATTCTTTACCGGCATGACCGTAATTCGCTTGTATCGTTCTGCAAAATTCTCTCGGATTTTTGAAAAACTTACCGCCGTTACATTCGATTTCAATAACACGGTTGACTGCACCGCCACCCGATGACATTGATGTTATCGGGCGTTCGCCTGTGGTTATAATACAATTTCGCCACGTCTTAATATTTTGTATACCACCGTCTTTTTTACCGCGTAAACGTCCTGTACCCTCGCACAGACGATATATTATATCATCAAAATCCGAACGTTTATTCAGTATCTGCAATTCGTCCATACATAACGGCAGTGAATTTAAACACGCCGCATATAATTCATTACCTACATCAGTAGAATTGAATGTATAGGCATATTTACCAATAACCGGCTCAGCCCATACAGACACTGCCGCAAGTAGCGCAACCGATTTACCCGTTTCTGTATCGCCCCATAGGTGAACGAAGAACGGCAACGCTCCGAGCGGTTTTAACAGTACACTCGCAAAACTCGCCGCCATTACCATACGAACAACTATATTACCGTTTTTGCGGTAATCTCTGATTGTTTTAAGCCATTTTTCATAACTGCCGACCTCTCTTACCGAATTAAATAACTGTCTGAAACTGTCCTGTCCCTCAAACTCCAAATCTGATATATACGGTGCAAATTCTTTAAATCCTCTGCCTACCCAACCCATATGGTCACACGATTTCTTTTCGATTATTTTGTCATAATTTATGCTTTCAAAATCGCTTAAAAACTGTACGAGTGCCTTTGCATTTTCTGATGTTACGCCGACACCGTATTCAGCTAATTTTACGATTTTATTCGCACTTGCAAGGTCAGAACGTGGGACGATTTTAGTTTTGTAATTTCGTCCCGGTCTACCGTAAACAAGTTGCACACTTTCAACATCAGTATCTACATTTGAATATCTTGTTATCATAAATATCGGGTGTGGACACGCCGTCACTTTTTCGCTGAACTGTCCTTTAAACCTATACACTCCGTCATCAGTTGCTATCCATTCGCCTGTGTCCCACATTATTGCAGTGCCACTGAACTCCATTACGTTGCCGTAAACAATGCTTTGACCCTTTTGCGCTCTGACGTAGTTTGAAAATTGTGTTCGGAAATTAGATACTTTTAATTTCTTTGCCTTTTCCGCCATTTGTGCCACAAGCTGACCTTTGATGAACTCGTTGCCGTCAGCTTGGTCTATTATCCATTGAAACGGTTTTGATGATATTAAAAAATCGTCCTTACTGAAATCGGGTATCGTTATTCTGTTTTCATTCTCCATAGCACCCATTCCTTAACCTATATTAAAACGGCAAATCTTCTTCCGATACGTCCTCATCATCAAATCCGCTTGTATCAAATCCCGATGTACTTCCATCAAGTAGTTTATCCTGTGGAATTTCGGACATTTCCAATCCTTTGATACTTCTTACCGCTCTTGCCTTAGTCGCCCATTTTTTTTGACCGTTCATCAGGTATTGTTCACGTCCAAACAATACACCTATTTTCTTACCCTTAAGCGTTTTTTCGTCCCAATTCCATTCATAGCCCTCATTACTTTCTTCAATACAAGTAATCATACCTTTGAAAAACGGTAATTGTTTACCCTCGTATCCTTGTCTGAAAAGTCCTCCGTTGTTCCACTTTGCCTCCGTCCCCTTTTCTTTAATAGTTTTTGAAAATTGGTCGCTATAAAAATCCTTGTATTCACCCTCTGCAATATCAAGTTGCAATACCAATTGTTTCTTACCGGTTTTGGCTTTAACCTCTTTTGCACCCTTGATTTCGCAGATATATTTACCTGCCGGCAATGCTCTGCTCTCACCTGTGTATGCTTGCGCCTCGTCATATCCTTGTATCTTATTCATTATTCTTATCCTCCTCATTCAGTCCGTAATATTCTCTTATTCTTTCGTCAACTGCTTTCAAATCGTTATCAATCTCTAAATCAAACATATCCATAGGCGACTTACACGTTGTATGTCCGTCTGATTGCGTTATGAAACTATGACTTTGACCGTCAGCTTGACATAGTAAAACGATTGAAAACAGTCCCTCAACTGTCAACTGATTGTCCAACATTTTGCCGATTGTTTTCGCTTTAATTTTACCGTTTTCGGTCTGCTCGCAATGGTGCAAAAAATATACGATTGTATCATCAGGCAATCCCTCAATAATAAATGTAATCATCTTTTGAAAACGTACCGCCATATCGGTAAACTTCGCATAGCCTGTTTCTTTTGCACGATTAAACGAATCGAACGCCAACAAATATTGACTGTCGTCTATAACGTATCGCTTGTACTGCTTTTTACTTAATTCTTTGGCAATAACGTTGTATGTAGCCTTTTTTATTGAATTTAACTTCTTACGGAACGGCAACGGCTTACTTGCCACATTGAATATTAACAAATCATCTGCTTCAAAATTTCTCATACTTGCGCTTTTTCCGCTACCGCTTTCACCCATAATTAAAACAGGTATTCCCATATATATCACTCCTTATTTTATACTCATATTGTTTCTCTCTACCAACTCTGCGTGTGGAATATCAAAACCACCCTGCAACATTCCCTTGATGACCGTTTTGTTTGGCTCAGGTTGCTTATATGTCAACAGGTCGTTGTTGTTCTTCATTGCATAATCAATAAATTCATCATCAACTTCTACCGCCGTTGATTTTCTGTAACTTATAGCAACTTTTGATGTACTGAACTTGTTACCGTTCAATGTTCTATTTACGAAATTCTTCAAACTTTCAGCTTTGTTTTCCAACGACTTACGGCGCTCCGCAAGCGCTTTTTCTTCTTCTCGGATAGCTTTGCTTTCAGCTATTAAATTCTTGTGCCATAGTGCCGCATTTTCGATTTTTTCTTCCTTTTGCATTTGTAGTTCTTCAAATGCTTCAAAGTCCTTTATTTCGCCCGTTTCTTCGTCAATTAAAGAAAACATTGCATTGTCTATTTCATATATGTTCATCTGTTTAACTCTCCTATCTTCGCAAATTTTTCTATACAGTTTTCGCAGATAATTATATCTACGATTTCGTAGTATTTTTCGCCTACACATATAGGTTCACCGCATTCGTCGCAGGTGCATGCGACAACATCTTCACCGCAACTATCCCCGCCACCAGTTATTAAATTATTTTTTCTTATGGGCTGTTTTTTTAAATCATCAATTATTTTGAATATCTGCTCCTTTTCCGCCTCCGCTAATTCTTTTCTTAATTTTCTTGAGAAATTACCGTCAGTAATTCCGAGCGCGTCAGCTATTCGCCATAAATGCACCCCGTTTTCTTTTGCTTTTCTTCTGATTTCACTGTTAGCCATATTTTTAACCTCTTTAAATTCTTTTCTTGATTTTTATTTTATCTTGCGTTATAATACAAATACAGATAATTAAATCTGTGTTTGACTTTGACCGTTTTGAGTGCCAGCTCTAACGGTCTTTTTCTTTTGTAACAATATTGATATACGGCTCACCATTATTCCACGAATGGCGTATTTCAAAATCGGCACTACCATTAATCAATATTTTTGTGTTACTGCCAAGTGCGGTTAATATCGCGATAAATTCTTCATTATTGTAGTTCTCTACTTCGTCATTCATTCTCTTTCACCTCCACATTCTTTTTGACTAAATCTTTCAAATACTTCTTAACTAATCTGTAATATCTTCCTTTTACATCTTCAGTCGAAATAGTATCCGTTGAAAATGTAAATGTTTTGATTATATTGAACGGTTCCGTTTGATATATTTCTATACATATCATAGTTGTAAATGGATTTTCATCACCTATCATATGATACATAGCAATAGGTGCTTGCTTATGTCTTTCTGCAAATAAATTAATCTGCAAACACAAATCGTGCAATTCTGTTATTTGCTTTGCTGTCATTGTTTCTCTCCTCCGATAATCTTTGCGACACTCATTTCAAGCGGGTGCTTTGACTTGATACGATTTGTTATCCCGTATCCTTTTGCTATGTATGCCTTAACCGACTTGCTGTCATCGGCGTTTAAAACCACTACATCATCTCTGCCCGTCATTACTACATATTTGTTCATTTGAAAATATTCCTTTCACCGTTATTTTTTGTTTTGCGTGTCCTCTGCACTCCTTGGCGAATGCGTTAATCATCGGAAATACTTCTCTGTGGAAATATTCTTCCGTTTTCTCATTCTCTGTTTTTGGTTTTCTTTTTAGCATTCTTCCTGTCCCTTTCTGCCAATTTCCAACTTATGATTAGTCCGATACCGAAACTAATCAGTGCAATTCCTATTGTATTCATTTGTTTTATCTCTCTTTACTTCCTCACAGGCACACAGGAGCCGTCCGCAAAAGGATTAAAACTCTTAGGGAAAGTCTGACTATTTTACGGATAACACGCGGACAGCCCTTGTCTGCCTGTGAGATTTAATTGTTATGACATCTCTCGTGCCAATTTTGCAACCGAGATGTATCCATCTTTAAAATCAAAAAGTTTTTCTACTGTTGCTCTGTTTAATCCGCAGAACCTTTGAACATCTTTAACTTTTAACATTTCTTTATCGGGATAATGCGCTTTTATGCGTTCGAGATTGTCACGATACGCAGGTTTCTCTAATGCCATTTTCAAATCTTCCTTTCTTATATTACCTACGCCGATTGTATTTTCCAGTTATTTATGCTATAATCATCTCGAAAGGAGGTAATTATAGTGGCAAACTCTAAAATTATTACATATGATTTATGCTCACCCGGTAGAAACTACGACGACCTTTATGAGAAGATAAAGTCGTATGGAACGTGGGCACATATATGTGAATCTACATGGATTATATCGACAACTGATTCTTGTTCTGATATTCGTGATAATCTAAAATCAGTTATTGATAGTAATGACCGCTTGTTTGTTGCAGCACTTACCGGTGGTGCTGCTTGGTCTAATGTATTATGTAAGTCAAACTGGTTAAAAGAAAATCTTTAACAATTTTCTACCGACACTTTTTGTGCCGGTTCTTTTTTTATGTAAATTTGCTTTACATTATCGTCTATTTCCTCCGACAATACTTTTAATATATCAGCCTTATTGTTTGAAACAACTTTCGTATAACCGTGTGTGTTATAATCCACTGATATTTTTATATCCTCCATATCACCACTTCCTTTCATTTACGCTGATTGTATTTCCCAGTTATTTGTGTTATAATCACCGTAGAAAGCGAGGTGATTATAATGAGTTTTACAAATTACGAAATCTGTCCACTAATGTCAACTGCTACCGATAAAGCACCCTGTTCTTCACGATGTGCTTGGTACGATGATGAATTAGCTGAATGCGCCATTTCTCGCATAAACGGTAATACAAAATGGTTACAAGATATTAGTGAAAAACTTTCTAATTGCGGCGAGTAATTTTCGCTCCTCTTACCCTATTTGCATTATTATATGGTGTATTAATTTTTAGTAACGGAGTTATTCCTAATTGTTGTAGCAATTCCATTAACTCCGTTGCTTTTTTTATGCTTTCATCAAGTTTTTGATTTAACTCTGTTGTGTCTACTCCTATTTTTATAGTAACTTTTTCTTCACCCATTGCTTTTCGCTTCCTTTCATTTACGCCGTTTTTTGTTCGTCTGTTGCAAAATTAACCATATTGTGCTAAAATGTAATAAATATAGACAACGCCGAGCCAAACCCACTACGGGGAGGTGTAACGACTGGACACGGAGCAACCTTTCCCACAGGTTGAAGGCACAGTCTGAACTCATAGGCGACTATGAGAGTTATGCAGAAATGACATAACCACGATTTTTTTCGGAGTAACAACTTGGACTGCTATGAAAAATTCCATGAATATTGTTTCAGCAACAGCAGGCCTCGCTAAAATCGCCAAAGAGCATAATGCAAGCAAGCTTGCTGATGATTATAGAATAAGCTTAGGCTTTGATTACGACAAGCAAAAAGCTGATAAGGCAAGAATATTGGGTTGCACAACTTCTTCATGCAACTCTTTAATCAACGTAACTAAAACACTTAATAATTCAAAGGCGGTGAATCATTCGCCCTGCTATACGGTAACGTATAGTTTGCACTCCGTAAATTCGGTGAAACTCTATATTTATTTTTCTTCAAGCACATGGTCTTTGCTGTGTGCTTGTTTTTTTATGATAATTCTTCCACTTCCCTCACCTACTTTCTAATATTACTTTTGTTCATCTGTTGCAATTTTTGTAAATTAATGTTATAATACATCCAAAGGAGATGATTATAATGAGTTTAGCAGAACTATTTTCTATTATTGCTGTCGTTATAAGTTTTATTGCAGTATGTATTTCGTTTCTTACTTTTATTGATAACAAAAGACAAACCAAAATTATGCAAAAACAACTTGATGAACAATTAAAGCCTAAATTCACCGATGAGCCATATAATGCCTATACCGCTAAGTTAGACCGCATATCAAGAAATCTTAATGATATATCTAACGAAATTCATAATCTTTCTGACTTTTTCAATAAAGAATAACCACAGTATCTGCAATATTTTGCCTCTTTCTTATTCCTTGTTCCACAATGCGGACACGCATTACTTAATTCACTTCCACACATTGAACAGAAATTGTCCCCTTCCTCGTAACTTGTTCCACAATGTTCACACTTCATTACCCCTCACTTCCTTTCATTTACGCTGATTTTCATCCCTATTCAGGGACGCTTGTTTCAAAAAAATTTTTGCTTTTTCATTTATGTCCGTAATACTCAATGTATCACATATTTTTTCGATAAGGTCAACATCAAATGATGAATGCCCATTAATCTTGCTATTTAAGGTATTCTTTGATACTCCTATTTTTTCAGATAGTGTGCGTTGAGAATAACCTTTACTTATGATATGACCCATTAGTCGATTTTTATCAACCATTACTATTCTCCTTTCTGTCCCTCTTTAGGGACAAGTATATAATAACACACTTGTTTATCGTTGTCAACCCTTTTTAGGGACAAAATTAAAATATTTTGTTTTTATGTATTGCATTTTAGGGACAGATATGTTATTATAATGTCGAGGTGATAATAATGAGTGAGTGTTCAGATAGAATTTTACAAGCTCTTAAACAAGCAGACCTCTCTTATGGCGAGCTTGCTAAATTAACCGGTATTTCAAAATCTGCATTACAACGATATGCAACAGGTGAAACAAAAAAAATTCCTATTGATAGTATAGAGGCTATTGCTAAAGCAACAAATGTTTCTGCTCAATACTTAATGGGTTGGGATGAATCGGAAACTGAAACATATATAGATGATAAATTTCCAAGTCCGAATATAACAGAGGACTATACAACATTCCCCGTTATAGGTGACATAGCGGCAGGATATAATCACATTGCCATTGAATCGTGGGATGGAGATAAAGTTGATGTTCCTAATTCATATTTAAAAGGATATAGCCCGCAAGATTTCTTTGTACTTTGCGTTAAAGGCGACAGTATGTATCCACAATATCAAGACGGCGATAAAGTATTAATCTTACGTCAAAGCACTGTTAATTATAGTGGTGACGTTGGAGCAGTGATATATGATGACGAAATATCAACATTAAAAAAAGTCGAATTTGTTAAAGGTGAAGATTGGCTACGATTAGTTCCTATAAATCCAAATGTTCCACCTATTTTGATTGAGGGCGAAGATTTAGAGCATTGCCGAGTAATGGGTGTTCCAAAATTGCTGATTAGAGAAATGTAAGTTGATTTAAGGAAGTGATGAATGTGGAGATAAATTATTCTAAGCAAGCAATTAAGTTTTTGCAAAAACAAAGCCGTTCGACAAAAGAAAGAATTGTTACGGCTATAAACTCTCTTCCTAACGGAGATGTAAAAAAATTTCAAGGTACAGATTCAAAATATAGACTTCGTGTCGGTGATTTTAGAGTTATATTTGATAGACAGGGTAATATATTATATATCGAAAAAATAGGTAATCGTGGAGATGTTTATAAATAAAGGAGCGTGATTATTATGTCAAACATTAAAGAACGTATTTTAGGTGCTGTAACCGTTATGAGTGAAAAAGATGCCAATTCATTATGGAAGATTTTTCCTCTTGGTCTGATATTGAGGAAATTGAACCGGATAAAACCGACCTTGATATGTTAAACGAAATCGAAACTAATCCCGAATGTAAAACATTCGTTTCATCCGATGAAGCAATGAAAGAACTTGGAATACACTAATTATTCCTTAATATTTAATTCTTATTATAAAAAAATTCCCCCGACCGCTACCAACAGTCGGAGGATAAGAGTGTATTGAAACACATATTCGCAAAATTATTGTATCATATACACTCTGTTTTTGCAATACCTAATTTTAAAAGGAGTGTATTAAAATGAAAAAGAGAAAAGACGGAAGATACTTAAAAGTCGTCACAATCAACGGTAAGAGATTATATTTTTACAGTAGCAAAACTACGGAGCAACAAGCTGAACGTGATATTAATCGTCAAATTCTTGCTTACACCCAACAAGAAGAAAGAGGTAAACTGTTTAGTGAAGTTGCAGAAGAATGGGAAGAAGAACATTTTCCTAAGATAGAGTATAATACCGCAAAAAGATATAAAATTTTACTTAGTCACGCAATAGAAGAATTTGATGATAGATATATCAAAGAAATACAGCCTATCGATATTGAGCAATATTTAGACTATTATGTAACAAGAGATTACGCAACAAAAACCATAAAAGACCAATTATCCATAGTCCGATTAGTTTTTAAATACGCCTATATAAAAGGCTATGTTGAAAATGACCCTACAAGATATATTAGTCCTCCAAAAGGCAAGTCAGCTATCAAACGACAACCTCTTACAGAAGAAGAAACCGAAGCAGTGAAAAATAGTCTAAATTGTTCTTTTGGTTTGTTCCCATATTTTTTGTTATACACCGGATTAAGAAAGGGCGAAGCTCTTGCTTTACAGTTTAAAGATATTGATTTCGATAATAAAGAAATTAATGTTTATAAATCTGTATATCATAAAAGCAACGTCCCTCATATTAAAGGTACTAAAACAGAAAACGGCACTCGCAAAGTGGTTTTGCTTGATGTATTAGCAGATAAACTCCCTAAAGGAAAAGATGAAAATTTTATATTTTCGATTGACGGTACAAAGCCACTCGGTTATTCAGCTTTTCAACGTCGTTGGGATAAATATAAAAAAGAAACAGGACTTGATATAACAGCTCATCAGTTGCGTCATACTTACGCAACAATACTTTTTGAAGCAGGGATAGACGTAAAAGATGCTCAACATTTATTAGGGCATAGCGACATTTCGGTTACAAGAAATATTTATACACATATTCGTACAAATCACTTTAAAGAAACCGTAGAAAAATTAAATACATTTATGAATTAGTCAAGCATTAGTCAGATATGTCCAGAAACCGCATATTCATTAAATATTTAAGGGGTTCGAATCCCTCCGGGCGTACCATAAGTTACAATATCCGAACCTCGGTTCGGATATTTTTTTGTTTTTCTATAAAAAACAATATTTTTTGCAAAAAAGTATTGACAAAATAATTTTAATGTGCTATCATATTATTTGTCGTCAGACATTAAAACTGAATATGCGTGATTAGCTCAGTTGGTAGAGCACCTGACTCTTAATCAGGGTGTCCAGGGTTCGAGCCCCTGATCGCGTACCACAAGTTGTAATATCCGAACTTTGGTTCGGATATTTTTTTGTACAAAAACAAAATATAGCCTCTTAGAACTATATTTATGCAGAAATATATTGAGTTCATTAAACGAGATTTTAATACAATGTCAGTCTTCTTCTATTATTTGCATACTATTAATAACATTTTTATATTCTTTTGCAACTTCCCCAAATTGCTTATCAATCAAAATTTTATCACAATCTTCTCCATTATGATTAATGTTATAAAGAGTTTCCGTAAGAGCCGAACTTGCCTTATAAAGTTTTCCGAAATCAAGACTTACTGACGAGCCTTTCAGAGTATGCGCACAAAGATACGCTTTTTCATACAATTCTTCATTCAAAGCCTTTTTCAATTCATTAAAAGCGGTATCGTTTTTGAAACACTGTACAAAGCGGACAACATATTTTTCATCAATGAGTCTTCTTTTGACTACTTCAAAATCACCTCCGACTTTATCATAAAAAACTTTCAGTCTCTTGGTTGTTCCTGCAATATTACCTCTGTATTCAATATAATTATAGTATTCTTTTTTTATTTCATTCAAATTTCGAGTTCTTATCGGCACAACATCGCCCGATTTCATTGTAAAATCATTCTCAACACTCTCTATCTTGTTCATATTAACAAGATAACTCTGATGACATCTCAAAAATGCTCTATGATTTATTTCTTCCTCAATATCATTAAGTTTCTTATATATTGTGTACTTGTTTCCGTCTGTGCGATGAAGAATACATTTTGAATTACTGCTCTCAATATATTCAATCTCACTGTACAACACTTGAATTACGGAATTGCGTTTTTTTATTTGGTATGTATGCACATTTTCATAATTGCTCAGCACTCTGTCAAGTACCATGCTGATTTTATCTATATCGTGCGGCTTAACCAAATAGCCGCTCGCCTCAACGTCATAACTTTCAACCGCATATTTTGACGTTGCGGTAAGAAATATAATCTTACCTTTATAATTCATATTTCTAAGCTTTTCCGCAACTTGTATTCCGTTTAACTTGTCCATATACATATCAAGAAATATTATATCATAATACTCCCCATCTTCTATCGAATAAATTAAATTAACGCCGTTTTCATAGCTATCAATATTGTATTCAATAAATCTATCTGAGAAATAGATACTTAGTTGCTGACGGATTATTTCCCTATCACTTAGATTGTCATCACAAACTGCAATATCCACTTTTTGTGTTCACCTCACAAGGAATTATTCTATCATAATTATACCACAAATATGTATTTTTTGTCAAATTCATCGTAAACACCTTCATTTTCAATAAATTCATATTTCTACGGTTATTTATGCTATAATTTCATCATACAAAAGGATAAAAGGAGAAGTATAAAATGGTAAACTACGGAGTGATTGAAGAAAAAATGTGTGATTTATGTATGGGAGAATACATCACCTATGGGATAGGTGCTTATAATACACAGGCTCACGAACTAATAACTTTTGTTTCAGATGTTTTTCCATGTAAGGATGACGCCGAAAAATTTGTGAATGTTTGTAATGAAAACGAACTTTCATTACATCATTTAAGAGATGTTATCGAAGATTTCATTTGAAATAAAAAAGCACTGAATAAATTAAACTTTGTTCGGTGCTTTTTTATTGCAATTCACTTTGAAAGGTGCTATACTTGATATGCAAAAAATATACAAAGGAGCATATGTATGAGTAAAGCACCTTCGGATAATCAGTATTTCGGTACCGAAAAAACAATGAAAATTTTATTTAAGCTTGCGCCGCCCGTTATGCTGGCACAGCTTATTCAATCTTTATATAATATAGTAGACAGTTTTTTCATCGGTAAATTCTCAGGATACGCACTGACGGCACTTTCTGTAATATACCCTATGCAACTTTTGATATGTGCCGTTGCAGTCGGAACAGGTGTCGGCGTCAATACCGTTATGGCACGGTTTTACGGTCAAAAGCGAACTTCCAAAGCGATTAACACCGCCGGAATAGGAACTGTTATGGCTGTTGTGAGCTGGTTCATATTCGCTTTAATTTCATTTTTCATCATAAAACCGTATGCCTTAATCTCGGCAGAATCTGAAATTGTACATGAGTATACTATTACATACGGTAAAATAATCGGAATTTTCAGCTTGGGAATATTCCTTGAAAGCACTTGGACAAAGATTTTGCAGTCACAAGGAGATATGAAAACACCTATGATTGCTCAGATTGTCGGTGCATTGACAAATATTGTACTCGACCCTATTTTAATTTTCGGAATGTTCGGAATTAAACCGATGGGTGTTGCAGGTGCGGCTATTGCAACTGTCATAGGTCAGTCGCTCGCCGCCGCCATAACAGGTATTAAAGGATTTTATAAGCCGCCGAAATTAAATATATTTTTGCCGTATGTAAAACAAATATATGCAGCAGGACTGCCGAATATTATTATGCAAGCATTGTGGACTGTATATATTCTCGGACTGAACGTACTTCTTGCGTCATTCTCTGATGCATCCGTAACCGTGCTCGGTATTTATTATAAACTTCAAAGTTTCTTCTTTATTCCGCTTAATGCTCTCGGCGTCTGCATAGTGCCTGTATTGAGCTTTAATTATGCGATAAACAGAAAAGACAGATGTAAACGCGTGTTTTGGGAAACTGTTGCCGTATCTGCCGCATTTATGCTTTTAGGCGTGGCGATATTTGTGCTTTTGCCAAAACAGTCAATTGGAATATTCTCAAATGATACAGAAGTTTTGAATATAGGTAATGTGGCTTTCCGAATAATCGGAGCAAGCTTCGTACCCGCCGCACTCTCGCTTACATTCCCTATTTTGTTTCAGGCTATCGGAAAAGGTAAGGAAAGTATTTTTATAACAGTGCTAAGACAAGTTGTACTTCTTGTTCCTCTTGCCTGGGTATTTTCGTTCGCAGGACTTAATTATGTATGGCTCACTTTTCCGGTTACAGAAATTATAACTTGCAGTGTCAGTATGATTTTTTATAAAAAAGTTTTTCATAAAAATGCGTAATTTTTGACTGTCGATTAAAAAAATCGACAGTTTTTTGTTATGAAAACGGCTTAAAACCTATGGTTTTGAAAGTTCACTAAAAAAAGTTTAATTTTTTTCAAAAAAAGTGTTGACAAAAGGTATATGTTCTGCTATAATAATTTTTGTCAGTTGAGCTGATGAACAAACATCTGGAGAGATGTCTGAGTGGTTGAAAGAGCCGGTCTTGAAAACCGGTGACGGTTCCGCCGTCCGTGGGTTCGAATCCCACTCTCTCCTCCATTTAAAATTTTATATTTTGTACTGCATACAAAGCTAATTGCTATTTAGAACGGCAGCAATTTTAACTTGTTGTATGCTTTTCTTTTATGGAGAAGTACTCAAGAGGCCGAAGAGGCGCCCCTGCTAAGGGTGTAGGTCGGGAAACTGGCGCGAGGGTTCAAATCCCTCCTTCTCCGCCAACAATTCCCACAACGTTGGGACACGGAAACACTATAAACCATGAGGTTTGTAGTGTTTTTTTGTATTATTTTTTACGCAACAGTTCACTATTTTTTTACAACTTAATTTTATATTATTTTAATTTATATTAATCTATACTACCCTATCTGAATTTACTCGTTATATAAATATATATTCTTACCTTGATAGCTATCTTATACTTATGGAGGTAAAAATGGACAAACATACAGAAAAAGTCAATGACATTGAGATTTGTACCGTTCCGAAAGGTGTGCTACAATACACTCATGGGGTGATGGAAATGAGCGAATACGACAAAAATTTATTCCACAAGGTGTACAGAGAAATCAGTGAACAGCTTGGAATTGAAACAGCTTTAACCATTCATCAAATGTTCAAAGGTACACAGGTAAACTTCCCTGTGCGATTTTTTGATACACAATGTGTAAAGGAGATGATAATTAAAGAGTATGACGGTACTAATGTCAAAACATTAGCGAAAAAATATGATTATTCCGAAAAATCAGTCAGACGAATAATCAAAGAAAGTACGAAAAAGAAATAAAGGAGGTATTTCTAAATGGATAAACCATCAAAAACAAGAGGTATAATAACTTTTATCATTGCAATAATTGCTGTTATCGTAATGATTACAACAAGCGGTTTATTGGGGTTAATTCTGTATTTATTTGCTGTTGTAATCTCTTTCTTATCTATTGATAAAGAAAACAGACATTCTGTATCTGCACTAATAAACTACACAAAAAACACTGTATGCAATACTCACAAAGAAACATTGCTTTCAAATGATATATTTGCAATTATTATAGCACTATTCCCTGTTATACTATTAATCAGCTGTTTTATGATATTCTACATAGACCCATTAAGAGCGGCAGAAAATGCTTTAAATGATGCATTTGACGAATTAGACAGCCTATTTTAAAACCGGCACACTATAAAAAATATAATTAGGAGATGTAACTTATGATAAAAATTAATAATTTCTTTGACAATTCCAATGTAAAGTGCATTGCTGAAGGCGGTGTATTCTCAATTTATGAACATCAACATGATTTAAGCGTTGATAGCAATACTGCAATGAATTCTTATTTTATGGAGCAGATGAATGTAAAGAAACGTCAAGTACTGTGTAAACTTGATAATAGTACAGTCAAATTACAAGCAGGAGCAATGCAATGGATAACAGGCGATGTTGAAATGGATTCAGGTGTATCAGGTGCTAAAGACTTTTTCGGTAAATTGGTAAAAGGTGCCGTAACAGGTGAATCAGCCGTTAAACCGCTTTACACAGGTACAGGTTGTGTTATGTTAGAGCCGACTTATAATTTCCTTCTTATTGAAGATGTTGCTTCTTGGGGAAAAGGTATTGTATTAGATGACGGCTTATTCCTTGCTTGTGAAGGTAATATACAAGAGTCAATTAATAAAAGAAGTGATGTTGCCACAGCATTATTATCAGGAGAAGGTATTTTCAACCTTACACTTTCGGGTAACGGTTTTTGTGTGCTTGAATCACCTGTTCCGAGAGAAGAATTAGTTGAATTTGAATTAGATAATGATGTCTTAAAAATAGACGGTAATATGGCAATAGCATGGTCATCATCATTGCAATTTACAACAGAAAATGCAAGCAAGTCCATAGTCGGCTCTACTCTTTCAGGTGAAGGTGTAGTAAATGTCTATCGTGGTACAGGTAAAGTTCTTGTTGCTCCAACCATGAACGGTACAGTTAATCCATCATCAAACGGTCCTGAACAAACAACTGCAAATTCAGGTTCTGACAGTTTAGTTGGCAGTATCGTCGGCGGAATACTAAAATAAATCATTTTATCAATTTTAAAGTCATACAGCCAAACCTATGGCAGTATTCTCTGTTTTATAGAAGGAATTTGATACTCCGCCAAAACGTATAAACCGTATAAATGCTTGAATATCAAGTATTTATATGGTTTATATTAGTATTACAATAAATTCTGTATACTTATTTTAAAAGAACCTTTAGATAGCGGGGTTTTTATAGTGAACCCTGCTCTGTTAGGAGACCGGTTATTCTTTTTATTGTATATTTATCTATATATGATATTTTTAGGAATTTCTTTATTCAAATTATACTCTTTTGTAATTTGCACCCTTGACAAATGATATGCCGATTTACAATCACAACACCAAATTTCACCGTATCCATACTCTCCGAGATTTCCCACAAAAGTATAATCGGTATTATCACTCCCGCAATACGGGCATTTTCCGCTTGTTTTTGTTATTGCTATGCTTTCTAAGTTTTAATCCATTTCATGTCACAACACCCCCATAATATATAACACCATAATTTTATTATATCACATTTTTATTTTTTTCAACTGTAAATTCGCTTTACAAATATAATCATATTGTTTATAATAGTATTATAAACAATACACAAAACACAGGAGCATATAATGAACAAAATTGAATTTAAGCAATTCTTACAAAATACAAAAGACAATATACAAGAAAAACTCAATCCGAAAAAAATCGGTACAAAAATATCAGTGAGTTTAAAAAGTAAAAAAACACGCAAAAATCTAATAATCTATGCATTTTTAACATTATTCTGCATAGCATTTCTGTTACTTCTGTCTGCGTCCACAAGTCCGCTATACAAGGACTTATGCGACGGTGATTCAAGCATTTTCATATTCTTCGGAAAAGCGATAACGCTCGGCAAGGATGCATACAGAGATTATTTTGACCACAAAGGTCCGATTTTGTTTTACATAAATGCATTGGGATATTTCCTGACAAAATCAAAAGTAGGCGTATTCATACTACAATGTATATCCCTTTCAATATCTTCGATATTTATGTACAAAACGGCACGTTTTTTCACAAAACCGATACGCTCGGTAATTTGTGTTATAATCACCATTCTCGCATTCGGTGCGACAATCAGTGACGGCAACTTAACGGAAGAATACTGTATTCTCTACTGTATGATAGCGATTTACACCGCATTAAAATTCATCACAAAGCACCCAAAAGCACCTCACCCTCACAAAAATATGGTTATTTACGGAATATGTTTTGGAATTTGTGCATTTATCCGCGTAAACAACGGACTGATTATCTGCGGTATTGTATTCGTTACGATTATGACCGACTTTATAAACGAGCATATCAAAGAAATATTTAAAAATATACTGTATTTTATAGTCGGTGTATTGATAGTGGCAGTGCCTGTATGCCTTTTCTTCCTTATTAAAGGGACGCTGTCGGATATGTTGTTTTCTACTTTCGTATTCAACTTTCTATACGCGTCGGAAGGCTCGTCAGAAAAGACATCATCAGCCATATTACTGCTTCTGCGATGGGTTGCACCTGTCTTGATGATGATATTTATATCGTCATTTTTCGCAAAACGACTTGGTCCAAAGGTTGCGTCATTTATCACAACAATATCCATATTCGCACTGATACCTATATTACTCGGTTTCAGTTACACGCATTATTACACAACGCTTATACCTTTAATACCGATTTATTGCGCTGTATTCTTCTATATTACATCAAATAAAATAAACATTCTTGCAGTAATACTTTGCGTAATAATGGCATTTCCGTTGGCAAATTACTTTGTTCAATCAGAGTCAAATATAGTGCATTACTCAAAGAAGTTGTATTTGCAAAGTCACCCTGCCAAAACAAGCGACGTATATTCGGATATTTATTACAGTGCAAAACAGCTTAGCTCGCAAATTCCCGATGAAGACAAAGACAGCGTATACTGCTACGACATTTCGGCAACCTGGCTTTTGCAAGCCGACATTATGCCTTGCTTTAAGATATTTATTCTTCAGGAATGGTGGTCGGAAATGTATCCCGAGTTCGGTCGTCAAATTAATCAAATGATGCTTGAAAAACAACCTAAGTGGGTCGTTATACACAATATCGACATTGTAAACAGTAAGCAGTTTATGAATATAATCAACAATAATTACGAGCTTGTTGATGAATACAGTTATGACCGATTATACAAATTGAAAACCCAATAAAAAAATAGCTGTTGCAATTAGCAACGGCTATTTTCATGTTTATCTTTGTCATAGACAATGCAAAATGATTCCGTAGGATTTTTCACAGTCTTTTTAGCTTTCAAAGCCTTATCCAGCCCCACTCCCACAACTTCATTTGTTTTAAGCACATAAATTCCTGTTTTAACAATAATATGCGCGCCGGGATATTTTTCATTAATCATTTTACTGAATTGTTTATTTAACGCATCTATCTTATCAAAGCTTTCTAAATTTTTAAATCTGAACGCACTGAAAAAAATATCCGCACCGTCAATGTGAGTTATAATATTATAATCATTATCACTTGGCAAAATACAGTTTACAAACTCTGTAAAAACCTTATCTCCCTCAATCTGACCGAACCGTTCGTTGAAATCAAGCATTCCCGAAAAATCGGTATGTAACAGAGCAACCTGTTCGTCTTTTTCCTCTGCAAATTTTCTCAGTCTGCCTATCTGTTCATAAAACTTTGCAATAGTATAACAACTTGTTTTGCGGTCATAATCAATTATTTTTCTAAGCTTTTTCTCATTTTCCGTTTCCTTATCGCTTTGAGAAATGTACATCGTCATAAGCTTCGTCGCCATATTCAATTCAACGCATTCTTCTATCTGCCAAGGATTTTCATATCCGAATCTCGTACAAACAAACATAAAGAACGAATCTCCTGTTGTAATATTTGCATTATAGACCACTTCACCGTTCTTTTTATTCTTTTCAAATTCACGTTGAAACTTTAACGAAAATCCGTTTATTTTTTCATTTGAAAGAATAAATACAGGATATTTTTCAAAGAATTCTTTGAAATGCTCAATGTCAGAATGAGCATAATATCCTCTTTTTCCCGCATTATTCTGAAATTTTGGATCACTGCACCATTCATAGCTTATTGTGATTAAATCTTCCTTGGTATTGACCTTCATTATCTGAAACCAGTCAATATCGAACTTTTCAGCCACATACCGAATAATCTTATACATTGCGTCATCGCTGTTTTTCGCACTTGAAGAAAGTTCAAGGAACACTTTCATCATATCGCGTGTCTTAAATAATTCCGTACTGTTTTCGGCGTCCTCAACTTCATAATCAATCGCATGGCTTGAATTGTCGTACACAATATTTTCATTGTATATCTCCCAGTGAGCCTTGCCATTCTTTTTTGTACTGTACAGCGCCTTATCTGCTTTTGAGAACAACGCTTTATAATTAGGCACTTCTTCAAATATTCTGCCGTCTGCCACTCCGACACTGCACGTTATTCTCTTATCTTCTGAAATATTAATCTTACATACATTGTCAACAACTCTGTCGGCATTCTCTGCTATTCTGCTACTTTTCAAAAACACGAAAAATTCATCACCGCCGTATCTTCCGACAATAGCGTCGTCATCGGTTGCCTTGTTCAGCATTTCCGCAACCATGGCAATAACGGTATCACCGTATAAATGTCCGTATGTGTCATTTATATTTTTAAAATCGTCAATATCAATAACAAACAGTGCGTAATCTCTGCTTTCGGGATTGGATTTTATATACTCATTAATCCTCTCGACGCCTGCATTTCTGTTATAGACATGAAGTACCGGATCAATCTCGATTTTTTCTTTTAATTCTTTTTCATGATGTTTTTCATCCTCGATATTCGTTATTGTTCCGAAAATTCTTTTAAGATTACCCTTTTCATCATGTTCAAAATTTCTGAAAATGCGGTGCCATTCATAATTCTTATTGCCCGGCAACTTCATTCTGACACTTATATTTTCTACTTTTTCATTGTATATGTTTTCTTTAAGATAACCGTAATCTCTTTTATCCGTAAGCTCATAAACAGCATCTTCTGTATTATTGGGGATAGACAGTTTTTTCAGTTCGGTTTGACCTTTCACCGGAATATATAAAGTCATATTATCGTCCGCTACGTTATGTTCAAAAACAATATTTTTTGAACTTTTAAGAGCAAACGTAAAACATCTTCTCTCATCTTTCATCCTGACAAGATTCGTATGCTGTTCCGTAACGTCCATAAGAATACCAAGAATATCATTTTCATTATATTTAGTCAAATGCATACAAATATAACGTATCGATCCGTCCGAAACAATACATTTGTATACCACTTCATTTTTATCTTTCAAATCAGCTATAATATTTTTGTCTTCTTCACAAATATTAAGACTTTCAAAATTTCCGTTCGCATAAGTCGAATAATAGTAATCATTCGCCGAAATAATTTTAAGCGTACTGTCATTTTGAAACGCAACAACACCACACGGCATTATATTATAGCTATCGTCCTCAAAATATTTTTTCAACATTACAACTGCCTCAACCTTTTTATAAATTATCGGTATAAATATTCTATCACAAAAAATGTATCAAGTAAATATTTTTCGACATATTTTATTATAAAAAAAACAACCGTATCTATATAAGAATACGATTGTCTGAGAGAGAGATTTATTTTACGGTTATATAATAACACAATAATTAAATTTATTCCATTGCATTTGTTGTCCAAAATATTGCAAATATTGTCCTTTTATGCTATAATAATTGTGTAGGAGGTGTATTTTATGGATGCAATTTCATATAAACAGAAAGAATATCTTTACAGTTATTTCCGTTCAAAGCCTCCGGAGCTTAACTTGCACCTTCATAAATATTATGAATTTCTGTATTTTATATCGGGTGATGCAACGTACATAGTCGAGGATAATCTATATAAAATTCACCCCGGCGATATTTTGCTTACAAGACCAGGAGAACTTCATACGATTTTCTTTCAGTCAGAAAAGCCGTATGAACGTATTTTTATGCAGATACATCCCGACTTTATCACCGAATTTGATTTGTTTGATAAAATAAATTCTTCACCTATTGGCGAAAATAACAGAATACCGTCAGACATTGTTCAGTCTTTCGGACTTTACGATTATTTCAAAAATGTTGAACATTACATTTTAAACAGAGTACCCGAAAGTGACGCTATGATAAAATCGTATTTTTTACAGTTTCTTGTCGCGGTAAATCATGCACTTGACAACACCGTTTTGCCGATAAAACCGACAAATAATAACCGTATTGACGATATAATAGATTACCTTACCGATAATATTTCCGCAGATATAACACTGGATTTTTTAGCAGAGAAATTTTTTATTAATAAGTATTATATGTGCCATACATTTAAAAAACAGACTGGTATTACAATAAAGGAATTTATGAATACAAGAAAAATCACTAAGGCGAAACAAATGCTTTCCGAAGGTGCGGATATTATGGGGCTTTGCTATGAATGTGGGTTTAATGATTATTCCACGTTTTATAAAGCGTTTAAAAAACTTACCGGTAAATCGCCGAAAGATTTTTTGACTGGTGATTGATTTTTGCCACCCCGTCACTTCGTGACGCCTCTCTTCAAGGAGAGGCTTTTTGGCTCCCCTTGTGGGGAGCTGTCGGCAACGCCGACTGTGGGGGTGGCTTCTCGGGTCGTAGTGGTGCCGTCCCCTACTGCCTTAATATCTAAAAAAAAGGGGCGACCAATGGTCGCCCCTACATACAATATTGTTTAACATAAGCGATTGTTTAACATAAGCGGTTATCTGCCATTCTTATTCGTACGGGCGGTCATTGGCCGCCCTTTAACATTCCACACATAAAAAAAACAGCGGTCAAAGACCGCCGTTTTTTTACATCAATGACTCAACATATATTTGAAGTATTTCATCTTTTGACGGAACGAACATACTGTTTAGTGTACCGCCTGCATTTTGAGCAATTTCTGCATACAATTCAAGTTCTTCTTTTTCAAACTTTTCTTTATCACCCAAAATTTTCGCAAGAATATTTTTAAATTCTTCTGCACTGTCTAAATTCATACAAGACAATATTTCCTTAACTCTGTCCTTATCATTTCTTTCAATATACTTTGTAAACTCACCGAGCAACAATCCGTTTGCTCTGCCGTGGTCGATATTTTTGAAATATGTAAGCGAATATCCCATTGCGTGTACCGCCGTTGTTTTTGTTTGCGATATGACAACACCTCCAAGCATTGACGCATAAAGCAGTTTTTCTCTGTCGTCTTCCGTAAGTTCACCGCTAATTAAATCATCAAATGTTGACGCAATAATTTTAACAGCCTCTTTAGCTATTACATCAGCCATTATATTCGCCCTCTTTGACATCATTCCTTCAACCGAATGTGAAAGTGAATCTATTGCGGTATTGACCGTAGTGGCAAGTCCGAGATTTTTTGTGTATTTTGCGTCAAGCAATGCGTATGTTGGGAAAAGGCATGGTGACGCAATACTCTTTTTTGTCTGTTTTTCGTGGTTTGTCAAAATCGCATACGGTGTAACCTCCGAACCGGTTCCGGCAGTTGTCGGAATATGTATCATAGGAAGTGCCTTATTGCCTATGTTGCCGTCAAACAAATTCTTTCTTTCAATGTCCGATACTGCCAGCAATGCAATAGCCTTTGCCGAGTCCATCGGCGAGCCGCCGCCTATGGCAATGACAAAATCAACTTCTTCCTCCATCGCCGTTTCCGCACCGTCATACACACACTCAACTGTCGGATTACTCATAACCTTATCGAATATTACATATTCAATATTATTCTTTTCAAGCGCATATTTGACATCGTCAAGTGCGCCGCTTAATTTTGCGGAATTTTTGCCTGTAACGATAAGTGCTTTCTTTCCTATTTTGAAAACGTCACTGTTTTCTCTGACACAATCCTTTCCCACAATAACCTTTGTAGGCATATAAAATCCCAAATTCATATTTTCACAACCTCACATTCTCAAGCAACAAAAGCAAGCTATTTTGTTGTATAGCTTGCTTTAATTCTTATTTCTTCAATTCTCTTATTTCTTCTCCAAGGAAGCAGAAACCAAAGTAACCCTTTGCCTGAATTTTATCAAGGAATTTAGACAATTTCTTTGGCTTTTCATAGATTACAACATCATAATCCTTACGCAGCTTTTCTGCTTCTTCTATAGCATTTACAACGTCTGCTTTATCGTGAAGTAAAGCAATTCTCTTTTTAGTATCGGGAATTGTATATCCTGCCTCTGTAAGAAGTGAGAAAATTCTTTCAAAGCCTATTGAAAAACCTACCGCAGGAATATTTTCACCCGTAAATTTACCGATTAAGTTATCGTAACGACCGCCGCCGGCAATAGAGCCTTTAAACTTATCGCTTACGATTTCAAAAACAGTACCTGTATAATATCCCTGACCTCTTACAAGCGAAATATCGAACTTAATTTTATAAGCACCGCCCGAAAGTTTTTCAACGGCATTAATTATTGTTTCAATACTTTCGGCAGATTCTTCACCGCAAACATCTTTTACGCTTTCAACAGTAAGTGGTTTTGCGATGACTTCACCGAATTTTGCGATAGCACCGCCGTCAAAGCCTTTATCGGTAAGCTCACCGATAACGCCCTCAGCACCGATTTTATCCATTTTATCAAATGTAATACACACGCTGTCAAGCTGACTTTCTTCAAAGCCTACACCTTTAAGCAATGCTCTTAAAATTCTTCTGTCATTAATTTTTACGGTAAAGTCCTTTATATCAAGCGACAAAAGTGCTTTTGCTGTTGTATGAATAAGCTCGATTTCAGAGCTTATAGAAGATGAGCCGATTATATCAATATCGCACTGCACAAACTCACGAAGTCTGCCCTTTTGCGGTCTTTCCGCTCTGTACACCTTATCAATCTGTATACACTTTGCAGGAAGAACAAGTTGTTCACGATTATTTGCATAATATCTTGAAAGCGGAAGTGTAAGGTCATATCTAAGTCCCATATCACAAAGCTTATTTGTATCACCGCTGTCCATTGCTTTCTTTAGCTTATCTCCACGCTTTAACATTTTAAATATCAAATTAAGATTATCACCGCCGTCACTCTTATCAAGATTTTCAATATCTTCAACTGCAGGCGTCATAATACGTTCAAAGCCGGCATCCTGATATGTATTTAAAATTTGATTTTGAAGATAATCTCTAAGTCTTACTTCTTCAGGAAGATAATCATTTGTACCTTTTACTGTCGTGATTTTCATTTTCTATCTCCTTTTGCCATTTTTATCATAAGCTCATATATTTTTTCAAGTGCGTCTACTTTGGCAAGCGGTTTCAAATTTTCCGACATTTCTTTCAATCTGTCCTTATCGCTTACCATAGACATTATTTTATCGTATAATGCGTCAGACGTCAAATCTTTTTCTAAAATTAATTCTGCCGCATTCTTATTTTCAAATTCTCTTGCATTCTGCTCTTGGTGATTACGCACAACATTCGGTGACGGAATAAGTATTGACGGTTTACCGAGTGCGGCAATTTCGCTTACGGTTATCGCACCTGCTCTTGATACAACAACATCTGCCGCCGCCATACACTCTGCCATATTGTCAATATATGACACAATCTTTATGTTATCCGAAAGAGTTATTCCGCTCTCCTTAATTTTACTCATTATTTTATCGTAATTTCTGTCACCGGTTCCGAACAGCAATTCGATTTTATTGTCCTTTGATATTCTGTCAAGCATACCGATTACCGTATCATTAATTCTGTCCGCACCCAAACTGCCGCCGAAAATAAGCACAAACGGCTTTTTTATACCGAGCTTTTCTCTTGACTTTTTGTAATCGGAATGAAGTATTTCACTTCTGATCGGATTGCCTGTTACAACACATTTTTCCTTATGCTGCATATGATTAATTGTTTCTTCAAAGCTGAGTGCAAGATATGTAACATAATTTGCACTGCCCTTTACCGTCATACCCGGATACACATTTTGCTCATGTATAAGCGACGGCACTTTCATTTTCTTTGATGCCATAGCAACAGGGCCGCTTACATATCCGCCCGTACAAACGATACAATCAGGTTTAAATTCCTTTATAATCTTATTGCACTTTCTTCTTGCGGAAATAAGTTTTTTTACCGTTTCAAAATTTCTGAAAATATGCTTTCTGTCAAAGCCTTGTATTTCGATATATTCAATATCATATCCTGCTTTCGGTACAAGTTTTGTTTCAAGTCCCGATTTTGTACCGACAAACAAAGCCTTAAAATTCTTATCCTGTTTAGCTGCATAATCGGCGATTGAAATAGCCGGATTAATATGTCCGCCTGTTCCTCCGCCCGCAAATAATACTCTCATAAATCTTCCTCCACATTAATCTTTTACGGAATGTCTTGATATATTAAGCAATACTCCCATTTCACATAAAAGCGTTATTATCGCCGTACCGCCGTAACTGAAAAACGGCAATGCGACACCTGTATTCGGTACGCTCGACGTTGCAACGGCGATATTAAGTATCGTCTGAATAGCAAGCTGAGCCGCAATACCCACCGCAACAAGTGAGCCGTATGTATCGGGTGCATTCATAGCAATTCTTATTGCTCTTATAATAAGCGCCGCAAAAAGCAAAATTACAACAGCCGCACCGATAAGACCAAGTTCCTCACAAACAATCGCGAATATAAAGTCATTATACGGTTCAGGCAAATACGAATATTTCTGTACACTCTGTCCCAAGCCAAGTCCGAAAATACCGCCCGAGCCAATCGCATAAAGTCCTTGCACAACCTGATAACTTTCGTCACGAATATCCGCAAACGGATTCATAAAACTTGTTACGCGTGCCCATCTTACACCGCTGAGTGCGCGGACGCCGATTAAGCCGATCGGCAAAAGAATAAGTGCTCCGATAAGTACGGGTTTAATCGGTGTACCGCCTGCAATCATAACGCTTACACCGATACCGGCAATAACTATCGCACCGCTAAGGTGTGTTTCCATAAGCATAAGTCCGACAACTATAAGCATAACTCCTATATACGGCAAATTACCCTTAAGATGTTTCAAATTATATTTTCCCGAATCGACAAGTCGTGCAAAATACATCGCTATAACGGGTTTCATAAATTCCGACGGTTGAAGCTGAAGAAACGGAGTATTAAGCCATCTTCTCGAACCGTTCAATTTTACACCCAAACCCGGTATAAGAACGCAGACCAAAAGTATTGTACATACAATCATAAACTTCGGAACGGTATTTTTATATTTGTTGTAATCAATCCTTGAAATAACCCACATTCCGATAAGTCCCAATATTGCACAAAGGAATTGTTTGTTAAAAAAGCAGTACGAATTGTTATGTAAAGTATTTCCGGCAGGTGCAGACGCCGATAGCAGCATTACCAACCCGAATGAAAGCAACAATATTACTATAAACAAAAATGTATAGTCTATCTCTCCCATTCGTGCAAGCTTAACCGGTTTTCCTATTTTAGCACGAGTTGTTCGTCTATTCTGTTTTATAGCTCTTTTAGGATATGCAGTCCCTGCCATATCTAAATCTCCTTCCGATTAATTCGTCTTAAATTGCAAAATATGCAACGGCACAAGTAATTACCGTTACCAATGTAAATACCGCAACGATTTTCTTTTCTTTCCAACCGCACATTTCAAAATGGTGGTGAATAGGGCTCATCTTGAATATTCTTCTTCCCTCACCGTATTTCTTCTTTGTATATTTGAAATATGCAGTCTGCATAATTACAGAAAGTGTTTCCATAAAGTATACAAAACCTATTAATATAAGATGTATAGGCATTTTAAGGTCAATCGCCATAAGTGCAACCGACGCACCCAAGAAAAGTGAGCCTGTATCACCCATAAACACCTTTGCAGGATATTTATTATACCACAAAAATCCTATCAAACCGCCGATTAATGCCGCTGAAAATACAGTCACGCCATACTCTTTAAATACGATATATGACACAAGCATAAAGAATATTCCAACTATTGTCGTTATACTTGATGCCAAACCGTCAAGTCCGTCTGTAAGATTTACAGCATTTACAACACCCACGACAACGAACATTACGAACGGTATGTAAAGCCATATCGGCATTGTCCATTCAATGCTTGTAAACGGTATTTTAATCGCCGTATCAAGCTCGCCTATGAAGTAAAGCACTGCAATATAAATTGCCGCAAGCACAACTTGCATTATGAATTTCTGCGGTGCTGTAAGTCCGAGATTACGTTTTTTTACTACTTTAATGTAATCGTCCACAAAACCGATAACACCGAAACCGAGTGAAATTACAAACAATACAATACATCTTGCGTATGTCGTGTTAAAATTACCGTTCATTGCAAAAATGACGGTTGTTACAAGTATCGCAATCGCCATTGCAACTATGAACATAATACCGCCCATTGTCGGTGTACCCGATTTTTTCTGGTGCCACTTCGGACCTTCTTCTCTTATTTCCTGACCGAATTTAAGTTTTCTGAGCCATGGAATAAACACAGGTCCGAACACAAGCGTTACAACAAGTGCAACGACAAGTGTAAGCAATGATGACATTAACATTTCTTTTATCAATTCCATTTTTTAATCCTTTTCCTCTCGTTATTTATTTTTAATTGTGTTATATACTTCTTCAAAGTGCATTCCTCTTGACGCCTTTATAAGCACCGCGTCACCGCTCTTGATTTCATCTTTGACATAGTTGCACACTTCAAGAGTTTTATCAAATGACACTATATTTTCTACACCGTTATCCTTTGCACCTTGTGCAAGATATTTCATATTTTCACCGGCTGTTATAAGCAAGTCCACTCCGCTCTCCTTGACAGCCTTACCGAGATTGTAATGTGCGTCTTTTGCAAAATCGCCCATTTCAAGCACATCGCCCAAAATTGCGACTTTTCTGTTTTTATCTGTATCCGCAAGCACTCCGAGTGCCGCTTTAATCGAATCCGGTGACGCATTATAACAGTCATTGATTATTGTAATACCGTTATATTCTTCAACAGCCAATCTCATTTTTGTAAGTTCAAAACTGCGTATTCCCTCTGCAATCTTATCCATAGGCACATCAAATTCACGTCCTACGCATATTGCCGCAAGTGCATTGTACACATTATGTTTACCCGGAATATTTACTTCAATAGGATATTCACCGCCGTCAACAACTGCGGTGAATTTAATTCCGTTAAGTCCGTTATTTTCAATATCCTTTGCGTAAACATCATTTTCGGGATTTGTTATACCGTAATATACTACCTTGTATTCACCCATACCCTTTGTTTTTGAAAGGTAATCGTCATCACCGTTTACTATAAGTGTATTATCCTTTGTAAACAGCTTTGTCATTTCCATTTTCGCCTTGAAAATGCCTTCGCGTGAGCCGAGATTTTCAATATGCGACTGACCGATGTTTGTTATAACCGCAACATCAGGTCTGCCTATATCAGCAAGATGTTCTATTTCACCGAAATGGTTCATTCCCATTTCAAGAACAGCCGCCTCATGTTCTTTTTCAAGTCCGAAAATCGTAATAGGCAAACCTATTTCATTATTGAAGTTGCCCATTGTCTTAAGTGTATTATACTTCTGTGAAAGGACTGATGCAAGCATATCTTTAGTAGTAGTTTTTCCCACACTGCCCGTAACGGAAACAGTCGGAACATTATACTTTTGCTTGTAATACTTTGCAATGTCGCCGAATGCTTTTAATGTATCTTCAACCTTTACGATTGTCTTATCTACTAAAAGCTCGGTATCTCTCTGTGTCAAAACAGCCGAAGCACCAAGGTCGAAAGCCGCCTTTATAAATTCGTGACCGTCAAACTTTTCACCGACAAGCGGCACAAAAAGCACACCTGCCGTAACCTTTCTCGAATCACTGATTACATCGTTAAAAGTTTGGTGTATGTCACCGCTTAAAAGTGTTCCCCCAGTTGCTTTTAATACATCTTCAATCGTCATTGCCTGCATAATAAATTAAATCCTTTCTCTCTTTTTGTCCTATGCTCAAAAATAAGGGCGGTAGTTTTTCAGCCGCCCTTTTCAATTATTTATTAAGGTGTTTATATACAACAACACGTTCGTCAAAGTCGTGTTTCTCTTTACCAATTATCTGATATGTTTCCTGTCCCTTACCCGCAAGAATGATTACATCATCTTTCTTTGCGTGGTCAAGAGCATATGCGATAGCCTCTCGTCTGTCGACTATTACTTTATATTTCCCGTCTGTGCGTTTCATTCCGACTTCTATCTGTTCTATAATAGAAACAGGGTCTTCCGTACGCGGATTGTCTGACGTTATAATACTGTAATCCGAAAGTTTTCCGGCGATTTCACCCATAATCGGTCGCTTCGTATTATCTCTGTCACCGCCGCAGCCGAACAATGTTATAACCTCACCCTTTGCAAAATCTTTAACGGTTTTAATTATATTTTCAAGACCGTCCGGTGTGTGTGCATAGTCGATTATAACCGTATAATCGGTATTTGTAGGAACAACCTCAACACGTCCGACAACTCCTGTTGCATTTTCAAGACCTTTGATAATGGTATCCATATCAATACCCATCTGCAATGCCGCACCCATAGCGCATATTGCATTATATACGCTGAACTTGCCCGGAATTACTATATGAACACAATATGTCTTACCGTCATATTCAACATCAAAATCAGCACCCGATGATGAAATTTCAATATTGTTCGCTTTAAGGTCGCAACCGTCCGAAAGACCAACTTTTAATATATCGCAGTCATTGTTTGCAACAATCTTCTTACCGCCGTCGTCGTCGAAATTAACAACACCCTTATCGCTGATTTTAAACAGCTTAGCCTTTGCATTTAAGTAATTTTCCATAGTTTTATGGAAATCAAGATGGTCACGTGTAAGATTTGTGAACACACCCACGTCAAAGTGACAACCGTGTACTCTTTCAAGTTCAAGTGCGTGACTCGAAACTTCCATTACAACACATTCCGCATCACTGTCAACCATTTCCGCAAACAGCTGTTGAAGTTCAAGTGCGTTCGGTGTTGTAGGTGTTGTACTTTGCGTAACAAGTACCTTGTCGCCGATAATATTTTGATTTGTACCGATAACACCGATTCTCATACCGGCTGTTTCGATTATACTCTTTATTAAATATGTTATTGTAGTCTTACCGTTTGTGCCTGTGATACCGATAAGTTTGAATTTGCTTGACGGATTGCCGTAATACTTACAAGCCATTTCCGCAATTTCAACTCTCGAATTTTCAACATACCAAACAGGTACATCTACATCTATTTTATCTTCGGCAACGATTAGTGACGCACCGTTTTTAACTGCCATTTCTGCATATTTATGTCCGTCTGTTTCAAAGCCTTTGATACATACAAAAATGTTTCCCGGAAGTACGTTTCTTGAATCGTACGCTATTCCGGTTATATCTATATCTTCATGCTCATCAAGCCATTTACTGCCTAATAATTCACTTGCTAACATTTGATATTTCCCCCTGTCCTATTAGTCTGAAGTTACTTGGCGGAATTCCACGCCTATTACTGTCGCAGGTGTAACCTCTTCGCCTGCCGCTATGCTCTGATTTACCGCATACGCACTCGACACTTCACTGTGTCCCGCACCGACAATCTCAAAGTTCAGTCCGCTCATTTCAAGAGTATATTTCGCATTATCCACGGACATTCCTTTAAGATTAGGTACTGTTACCGTATGTGTTTTGTCAATTTCTTCTGTATATAATATTACCGTTGAATCTTCGTTAAGCATTGTACCCGGTTTCGGAAGCTGGTCAACTACCGTATCACCGTCACCTCTCACTTGAACATTCAACTTTTTGTCAACAATGGCTTTCTTCGCCTCTGTCAAATCCATTGTTCTAACGTCAGGTATTTCCTGCTTAACGTCAGGTTCTTCATTTTCTGTGTACTGCTTTTCAACACCTAGATAGTTTAGTACATCTTCAATAACTTCACCTGCCAAAGGTGCGGCTATTGTACCGCCGTACTTGTTATCAACCTGCGGTTCGTCAAGCATTATAAGACACACTATTTCCGGATCGTTTGCAGGAGCAAAACCGATAAATGATGCAATACGTTTTTCTTCGTCACGGTTACCTTTTTCCGAAGTACCTGTTTTACCTCCGATACGGCAGCCTTTTACATACGCATTTTTACCTGTTGATGTCGGCAACGATACAACCGATTCAAGAATTTCTCTCATTTGCTGAGATGTTTCTTCCGAAATAACTCGGCTTATAACCTCCGGCTCATACGTTTTCAAAATTCCGTTTGAGTTTCTGATTTCCTTTACAATCTGCGGTTTCATTCTTTCACCGCCGTTGATAACCGCCGAAACGGCTGTTACAAGCTGTATCGGTGTTATTTGGAAACCTTGACCGAATGAACTTGTCGCAATATCGACTTCACTCATTTTATTATGGTAATAAATACTTGACGCCTCACCGACAAGTTCGACGTTTGTCTTTTCTGTAAGACCGAATGCAGTGAAATATTCCATAAATTTCTCATACCCAAGTCTTTCGCCCAATTCCATAAATACAGGGTTACAAGAGTTTCTTACACCCTCTACAAATGTTTGAGCGCCGTGACCGCTCTTGTTTGCACAACCGATTTTTCTGTCGGCAACAATCTTAAATCCCGGACAATAGAATGTTGAATTAAGGTCTACAACGTGTTCTTCCAAAGCCGCCGCCGCAGTAATAATCTTAAATGTCGAGCCAGGTTCATATGTATCCGAAATAACCTTGTTTCTCCACATTTTATTTCTTATTTTCGCAATGGCCTCGTCACTTAAATTATTCGGATCTTCTGTCGGTTTCGGTGTTGCATCGGGATCGTCACTTGTGTCATCTGATGTATCATATCCCAAATCTATCGCATATTTTTCAAACTGGTCAATATCATACGGATTATTTACGTCAAAATCAGGCTTAGTTGCCATTGCAAGTATTTCGCCCGTTTTCGGGTTCATAATAATACCTGCCGCACCCTCTTTAAGCTTGTTTTCCGTAACCGCTTCTTCAAGGTGCTTTTCAAGGAAATGCTGGATTGTTTCATCAATCGTAAGCACAACGTCATCACCGTTTTGAGAACTGTTCAAATACTCATTTTGTTGGTCTTTAAGTGTTGTACCCTTTGCCGACTGATTAGTTTCTATACTTCCGTTACGCCCCATAAGCTCATCGTCGAAAGTAAGTTCAATTCCCTGCAAACCGTTATTGTCATATCCCGTAAATCCCAAAATATGCGGTGCAACGTTGAACGGATAATATCTCTTTGAATCATTTTCAAAATATACCCCTTTAAATGCTTTTGCAATCGTTGCGTCAACATCTGAATCTCTTAATTTTTTTACCGCCTCGGTCTGTTCGTTCGTAAGACGTTTTTTTATAACTTGGTATCTTGAATTTTTTGTTATAATCTTAAGGATTTCGTTTTGATCCATATTCAAAACAGGAGCCAATCTTGCGGCGATTACTTCACTGTCACCGTCCGCCTCAATATCCTTAGGATTGCAAATAAGTGTGTTTACCGTTGCACTTTCCGCAAGCACCTTACCGTTACGGTCGTAAATATCTCCTCTTGAGGCTGTAACAATACTGCTGCCCTGCTGTTGTGCCTTTGCCTTGCTCGAAAGCTCGTCACCTCTAATTATCTGCCAATATGCCACTCGCAAAACAAGCAACGCAAGCAGTACAGCAACGATACACACCATAAATATCGTTTTCTTTTTAATTTCATTTAATGATGGTTTCATTAATTTATCAATTCCTTTTAATACTTTAATAAATGTACATTTTTCATAATTTTATAATTATAGAAGTCCATTTTTATTTTATGCTGAAAAATTGTACAATATTACCACCAATCTTTTTCAATACAGACACAATACCGTGTCCAAAACCCTCTACTTCACCGGCAGTTTTCTCTGTCATATCATCTTGCTTTACGTTTACATATATTGTCTGATACTTTTCAGGTCTTTGCATACCCAATCTTGTTGTTGCCTCTTTTTCAATTTCTGTAAGGTCAACACTCTGTTCAAGATCAAAAACCATCTGACTTGTTGCTGATTCAAGCGTTGTAAGCTGACTTTTAAGTGACGCAACCTGCTGGTTCATTTCATTCACAGCAACGAATTTTGAAATCATAAATCCTGCTGATACAGCCAAAAGCACTGTCACGCATATTCCACGAAAAATTGTTCTCTTATACTGCATTTGTTCATGATTCCTCTTGTTACTGACTGTTGTGGTATTAACTGTTTTCTCTTTTCTCTTTTGTGGTTTTCTCTTTTTTATCGGTTCATCATACTGTTCCGGCAATTTATATGCCAAATTTCCGTATTCCACAATAATTCTCTCCCTTAATTATCCTTTAGCCTATCCTATAATTTTTCGGCAATTCTCAATTTTGCACTTTTTGAACGTGAATTATGTTCAAGCTCTTCTTCCGACGGTAAAATCGGTTTCCTTGAAATAATTTTAATTTCCGGTTTCTTGCCGCATACGCATACCGGAAATTCTTTCGGACAAGTGCAACCCCTTGCCAAATCCTGAAATGTTTTTTTGACAATTCTGTCCTCAAGTGAATGGAACGTTATAATCGCCAATCTCCCGCCCGATTTTATGCTTGACACAAAGTCTTTAATAGCATTTTCCAATATTCCGAGTTCGTTATTGACTTCAATTCTTATCGCCTGGAACACTCTCTTTGCAGGATGTCCGCCTTCCATACGGGCTTTTTTCGGTATTGCCGCCTTTATGATTTCAACAAGTTCAAATGTTGTTTCAACAGGCTTTGTTTTACGTTTTTCACAAATAAATTCCGCAATACGCTTTGACCACTTTTCTTCGCCGTAGTCATAAAAAATACGCATCAATTCCTCACATGAATATGAATTTACAACGTCATATGCCGATTTCGGCGAAGACGTATTCATTCTCATGTCAAGAGCGGCATCGTGCATATAGCTGAAACCTCTTTCGGCATTATCGAGCTGATATGAACTAACGCCCAAATCAAGTACCGCACCGTCAATTTCATCAATATCAAGTTCTGATAAAATATCCTTAATCTCGCTGAAATTGCGATTTACAAACGTCACTCTGCCGTCAAATTCTTTAAGACGTTCCTTTGCCGCCGCAATAGCCTCTTTGTCTTGGTCTATACCGATAAGTCGGCACGAATCGTTTGTTGACAAAATACCGTGCGAATGTCCGCCGCCGCCGAGTGTGCCGTCTGCATATATACCGTTCGGTTTGATATTAAGCGCGTCAATGCTTTCCCCAAACAATACTGAAATATGTTTAAATTCCATTTTGATTCCCTTTCAATTATTTTTTTGAACCGTCAACACTTTATCGACAACCTCAAATCAAATATTAAGTCCGTAATTTAATATTCCGTCCATCATAATATCGTCTGAAAGTTCATCTTGGTATCTATCCCATTCTTCACTGTCCCATATTTCAAGACGTGTGTTTGCACCTACAAGCACAACATCTTTTTTCAGGTTAGCATATTCCATCAGACGCTTTGCGATTGGCACTCTGCCTTGCTTGTCTATAACGGCTGAAGTAGCCTTACCGAAAAACAAACGTACAAAAGCCGCAGCATTTCTGTCTGTGGCAGTTGGGAGTTGATTAATCTTTTCAGAAATCTTATCCCATTCCTCTTGTGTGTATAATTGAAGGCATTTATCTGACATTGAACGTGTAACGTACACTGTTTCGGACATATTTTCTCTAACTTTGGCAGGCAAGATAATTCTTCCGCGCTCGTCAAGCTGACGCGGATATTCGTCAACAAAATTTACCATATTCAATGTCACCTGCCTTTTTATTGATTTATGGGTTACTCTCTCCAATTTGACCGTTTGTCATCCCAAACACTCCAATTCGCTCCCATTAACTCCATTTTACCCTAAATCAATCAAAAGTGCAATAGGTTTTTTGCATTTTTTTCAGCTTGTACATCTCATTTTAACTCATTTTACTGTTTTGCTTGTAAAATTAAGCTAAATGGGATATAATTAGCTTAACTGCATTTTTAATCACATATATATTTGGTGTTGAGTTTACATAATTGCACACTATATATTGTGGTTGTTACTATTATATCACAAATATTTCAGTTTGTGAATAGAATTTTTAAAATTCATTTGCAGAATTGTTACAGAATAATTTCAAAGCAAAACATTATTTTTTGGAGGATATACATAATGGAAAAATCAGAAGAAAAAATCATAAATCAGCTTACGTCTGAATTTAACTTACGCCCCGAACAGGTTACAAACACTGTAAAACTGATTGATGACGGAAACACAATTCCTTTCATTGCCCGTTACAGAAAAGAGGCAACAGGCTCTCTAAGTGATGAAATATTACGAGATTTTTACGACAGACTTTCATATTTACGTAACCTTGAAGATAAAAAAGAAGAAATATTGCGTTTGATTGACGAGCAAGAAAATTTGACCGTTGAAATCGCAAAATCAATCGAAAATGCCGTAACATTATCGGAACTTGAGGATATATACCGTCCGTTCAGACCAAAACGCCGCACAAGAGCGACTATCGCAAAAGAGAAAGGACTGGCACCGCTTGCCGAAATTATCCTTGCACAAAATCCGAATGATAATATAGAAAGTATTTCGCTTGATTTTATCGACGCCGAAAAAGATGTTGAAAGCAGTGAGGACGCAATGGCCGGTGCTATGGACATAATCGCCGAAGAAATCAGTGATAACCCCGAATACAGAAAAGATATTCGTCAAAAAACAATCGACTTTGGTCTTTTGGTTTCAAAAGCGTCAACAGAAGACGACAGTGTATACCGTCTTTACTATGATTTTGCCGAACCAATAAAAAAACTTGCAAACCACAGATTGCTTGCGATAAATCGTGGCGAAAAAGAAGGATTTTTATCGGTAAAAATTGATATTGACGAAGAAAAAATCACAAACTATCTTTTCAGACGACTTACTCCAAAACACGAATCACCGTCTACAAAGTACGTCAAACTTGCCGCTGAGGACAGTTATAAACGACTCATCGCGCCGTCCATATCAACAGAAATACGCAATATGCTTACGGAAAATGCCGAGGAGGCATCAATAAAGGTATTCAATCAAAATCTTTCGGGACTTTTATTGCAACCGCCTATTAAGGATAAAATCGTTATGGGCTTTGACCCCGGTTACAGAACCGGGTGCAAAGTCGCGGTTGTGGACGAAACAGGCAAAGTCCTTGACACCAACGTTGTTTACTGCACATTACCTAACCACGACAAAGACAAGGCTAAGAAAATTCTTACGGATATGATTTTAGGAAACAACGTAAACTTAATTTCAATCGGTAACGGAACAGCCTCAAAGGAAAGTGAAATATTTATTTCCGACCTTTTAAAAGAAATTGACCGAGAAGTATTTTACATTATGACAAACGAGGCAGGTGCGTCTGTTTACAGTGCGTCAAAGCTTGCAACCGAAGAATTTCCGCAGTATGACGTTGCACTCAGAAGTGCCGTTTCAATAGCAAGACGTGTGCAAGACCCGCTTGCAGAGCTTGTAAAAATTGACCCTAAGTCAATCGGTGTCGGACAGTATCAGCACGATATGAACCAAAAGCGACTTGGTGAGGCACTCGGAGGAGTGGTTGAAAATTGTGTAAACAGTGTCGGTGTCGACCTTAACACCGCCTCTCCGTCACTGCTTGCATATGTTGCCGGAATTAACAAAACCGTTTCAAAAAACATAATCACATATCGCGAAGAAAACGGTAAATTCAATACAAGAAAAGAACTTTTGAAAGTGCCAAAACTCGGTGCAAAAGCATTTGAGCAGTGCGCAGGTTTCTTGCGTATAACAGACGGTGACAACGTCCTTGACAACACCTCCGTCCACCCTGAAAGCTACAAAGCCGCCGCGCAGCTGCTTAAACATATGGGATATACCGAACAAGACGTTCAAGACGGCACAGTTGCGGATTTAAAGCAACGTCTGTCGAAAGAAAATACACATAAATTAGCCGGAGAACTCGGAATAGGTGAAATAACTTTAAAAGACATTGCCGACAGTATTATAAAGAAAGGTCGCGACCCGCGTGAAGAATTGCCGCAACCCGTTTTAAGAAGCGACATTCTCTCAATGGAGGACTTAAAACCGGATATGGTACTGACGGGAACGGTGAGAAACGTTATAGATTTCGGTGCATTTGTCGATATAGGTGTTCATCAAGACGGACTTGTACACATATCGCAAATATGCGACCGATACATCAAGCACCCAACCGACGTACTTTCAGTCGGTGACGTTGTGAAAGTTCGTGTACTTGAAGTTGACGTACCGAAAAAACGTATTTCACTTACTATGAAGGAGGTATGATTATGAACAACATTGCTTTTCCTAAACTCGGTATTTCTCTAAACATTTCACCTGTCGCATTTTCAATAGGCTCAAAGCCTATTTATTGGTATGCGCTTATCATTCTTTCGGGTTTTCTTTTGGGATTATTTTTCGTTTATAAAACTTGTGAAAAGCGTGGTGTGAAAAAAGATAATGTATGGGATATCGCCTTGTTCGGACTTATTTTCGGAATAATAGGCGCAAGAATATATTATGTGCTTTTCGCACTCGATGAATTTGACTCGATAGCCGATATGTTTAAAGTCTGGAACGGCGGACTTGCTATTTACGGTGGTATTATCGGTGCAATAATCTCAACCGTTATATACTGCATGGTTAAAAAGCTGAATATCGCCAAAGTCTTTGACGTATGTGCACCAGGTCTTTTTATCGGTCAAGCAATCGGACGTTTCGGAAACTTTGTAAACGTCGAAGTGTACGGCGGTGAAACAAACAGCCTTTTCGGTATGTCCATAAACGGTGCAACACCTGTTCACCCATTATTTTTATATGAATCGATATGGAATGTTATCGGACTTGTGATACTTCTTCTGATTCGTGACAAAAAAAAGAATGACGGGCAGGTATTTTGTTTCTATATTTTCTGGTATTCATTCGGCAGACTGTTTCTTGAAGGTATGAGAAATCCGAATTATATATTATATGTAATTCCAAATGTTCTCGGCATTTCTCAGCTTGTTGCAATACTGTTTATGATTGCCGCTGTGTCAGCTTTTGTCGTTTTACAGGTTAAAGCGAAGAAAGATAATGAAATTTAAACGGTTGTGTCGTTTTCTGCAACACGAAAGTTGCTCCTTTTATACCACAATATATTGACAAGTTTTATCATATATTGTAAAATAAATACAACAAGCAGTGGTTTATATATAACCGTGTAATCGAAAGGAGCATACATAAATGAACAACATTAAACAACTGAAAGCAGATTTTGATAATCTTATAATTGAAAAAAATTATTGTCTTTCCGACCCCGAAGTCGTATCAAAAGCAATAGAACTCGAAAACATACTAAATAACACATTAAAAAAATCGCAGACCTTATAGTCTGCGATTTTTGTTTTTAAATTTGTTATTGAGCATTTTCGCAAAGTGCTGTCATACCGCCAAGCGAATTCCACATAAATACTTTCAAATTTTTTTCTTTGATACTGTTTTCAAAAACAATTTCACTGTTCAAATATTTGCCTTTTTCAACATTGGCAACAGGAACTGTCTTGATTTCAACAAGTTTACCGTCCTTGTCATACAATGCACCTATCAATGAAATGTCATCAACATCTTCATCAACAACCGCATATGTTACCGTAGCAGTCTTATCGTCTTTTCCGCTTACTTTCACTTCTGAAAATTCAAGCGGTTCTTCACCTTGAACAAATTGTGACACTTTAATTCTGTCGATACCGTTCGGAACAGCCCAGTTAGGTGCCGCACCGGCGCGAGTAAATCCGAATTTAACAGCATTTGCCGCGTTTTCTGTAGTATAATCGTCTACTTTTGTTCCGTCAAACCAAAGTGATGCTACACCTGTAGCAGTATTAACCGTCACTTTAACATTCTTAGTGTATGTTTGATTTGCACCGTTGAATATGCTGTCATTTGTGCCGTCACTGTCGCTGTCAAGCCATGTTGCTCCGCCGTCTGTGCTTAGGAACATCTTATAGCCGTTTGTCCAGCCAAGACGAATATTACCGATTTGAAGATATTCAAAGTTACCATCTCTGCCTACTGCACTTCCGAAATACCAATCAACATCATAAGTTACAATAGCATTATCTTTCACGGCAAAAGTCTTTTCTGCACTGTATTCAGCACCTGGCTTTTCAGGATTGTATAAAATACGGTTATTGTCACTGTCTAAAGTAAGTGTCGCCGTATCTGTGCCTGTCTGTGTCCAATCTGTTATATCACTGTCAGTAAACTTACTATCTCCGCCTTTGTTATACAATTCTTCTGTTACACCCGAAACAGTTGTTGACTTACTGTATACAAGATTTTCAATTTTCGGCGAAGCCGTTAAGGTAGCCGAATCACTGTCTTTTTGTGTATACAAACTTAATGTCTTGAATTTAGCACCCTTTAGCGCAAATGTTTTTTGTATTACGCCGTCATCATTTCCCCATGTTCCGTCTGTACCTGTAACCTTTACAGTACAGTTATCATTATCATAATCCAATGTGACTTTTACTTTCCAACGCTTTGAACTACCTTGAATATTGCCTACAACGTTACCGCTGTTTGACCAACCCGAACCTGATGCAGTTACAGCAGTTGCCGCAGAATCGACAGAAGTTTGCGCCATCAAATTTTGAGCCTTTGTAGTATACGGCTGATATACATTCACAATGTTGTTGCCCTCACTGTCAAGAAGTTTCATTCCCATTGTATATTCATGTCCTGTCCAGTTCCAATTTGAACCGTCAACCTTTACACCGCCTGTTGTAAGTCTGTATTCAAGCTCAACCTTACCGCTGTCATAAACTTCAAAATCTTTATGTGCCTCCGCACCGTCAGACGCACCCGTTTGAGAAATCACCGCACTGTTGGCACTTCCTGTAAAGGCAGTGTTTGCATCAGTATTTTCCGATACAAACTCATTGTTACCCGTTGCGTCAAATACATCTATCGGTTTAACTCTTACCACACACTTTGCGGTATATCCGCCGTCTGTTGTAGTCGCGGTTACAACCGTTCTACCGTAGCTTTTACCTGTGATTGTACCGTTGTCCGAAACTGTTGCGATTTCAGGATTTTCCGATGTCCATTCTACAGACTTATCCGTAGCGTCATCAGGCATTACCGTTGCGGTAATTTGTTTTTTGTAACCCATTCCCAAATCAATTAGTTTTTCCGAAATTCTTATGCCCGTAACTGCATTTTGCATAACAGTCACTTCACAAGTATCTGTAAAGTTGCCGTCTTTGGTTGTTGCCGTTATAGTTGCAGTTCCGGCTGAAATACCTTTCACAACACCGTTTGTAACAGTTGCCACGTTTGTATCGGACGAAGTCCAAGTTATACCTTTTCTTGTCGCATTTTCGGGTGTGATAATCGCATTGATTGTTTCTGTCTTGCCTTTTTCAACTTCTATTGACTTTTTCTCCAAAGTCATTCCCGTAACCGCTACTTGCTCCGGTGCCGAATATGTCACCTTTGTATAAGGTACTGCCGGTGCAAGATAGTTAAGTGTATTGCCGCTTTCGTCTGTTGCAAGTGCCACAGAACCTATATAATAGCTTGCGTGTGTCGGTTGGTTATATCCGACATTCTGCCACGCAACCGACAATCTGTATTGGCAGTCGTGCATTAATGTTGTAATTCTGTAATCTGTAGGCATTGTAGATGTATATATTCTCAAATATGCCTGATCCGTTGCCGAGCCTTTGTTTACCGGCATTATAATTTCTTCACGCCAGTCGCCCCAAATATCGGCAACAAGTGAAGGATTTCTCTTTGAGTAGTTGTTTGTAGAACCGCCTGTAAGTGTGTATCCGTCTGACGGACCGTAAAATCTCTTTGTTGTACCTGTTGCGGCATAATATTTTTGGATAATGTTTGCGTCAAGCAACTCACGGCTCAAATCGCCGTCCCAATATACAAGGAAATTATCAAAGGTACCGCTTCCCGCACCAGCCGGTTTTGCGGCAACATCATCACCGTTTAAGTCGTGAGCATTCGCAATTCCGCTGCTCCAACCTATCGCCAATGCATTTGAATGTTCCTTTGCGTAGCTATCATCAATGTTATCCATAACACCACGTCCGTTATCACTTGATGTAGTCAGTTTTCCGGAACCCCAAAAATGCTTTCCTGTGCTTGCGACTCTTAAATCTTCGGCATACTTTTTAAATTCCTCCTCTTTTACCGAAAATACTTCTTGAGTGCCGTCATTATTAAAGTCGCTCATATGCATTGCGTCACCGTGTCCAAGACCTGTATTTCCGAGAACTGTTTTACCGTCATCATCAAGTGCGGCACTTCCGTAAACAATTTCGTCCTTGCCGTCATTGTCAATATCGCCTACAGAAAGATTATGATTTCCTTGTCCGTACAGTGTCGTTGAACTTGCACTCTTCTTACCTTTATGCTCCCACTGCATTGTAAGTTCAGTACCGTCCCATGTATATGCACGAATTACAGAGTCGTGATAATAACCTCTGCACATAACGATACTCGGATGAATACCGTCAAGATAAGCCACTGCCGCAAGGTATCTTTCACTTCTGTTATACTTTGCCTTGCCGTCGCCCCAATATTGATCTTCTGCCGCATCATACGGAATATAGTCCGTTGTATAAAGTGCGGCACCTGTTTCGCCGTCAAATATGGTTAAATACTGCGTAAACGGATTTTTACCCTTTAATCTTCCGCTTGTGCCTATATATGATTTTGTATTGTCGGTATTTCTGATTTCGTCAGTATCACCGACTTCCGTAACGTAATGACCTGTGCCGTCAACCGTACCGGGTGCTGTTTTCATTGCCACTTCTGACTTTCCGTCACCGTCAAAGTCATACACCAAGAATTGCGTATAGTGTGCACCTGATGTAACATTTTTACCCAAATCAATACGCCACATATAACCGTCATTGTTCGGATCAATCTTATATGCGTCAATATATGCATTACCTGTAAAATCCGCACCGGCACTGTCTTTTGAGTCTGTCGGGTCCCACTTTAATACAATTTCATAATCGCCGTCACCGTCAAGATCGCCGACAGACGCGTCATTCGCACCGCCTTCGTGGCTTTTGTCAACATTGTAATAATTTGAAATCTTGCCGTCACCCATTCTTTCTACCGGATCAGGACGTGAAATAGGAATATCTACATATGTAAATGAATTTTTCTCACTGTTTCCATTTCCGACCTCATTTGACTTTGCACAGTTGTTGTTTGAAGTAGGTGTAACTTCAGTTTCCTTAGACGCGTCCTCACCCGCTTTTACAACCTTGTATTTATCCGATGCAGTACCCGATGTATCAATCCAGTTTGTAGCGTCATGTACACCTGTTGTATGTATTTTTGTACCGTTTTTATAAATATCGAATGCTTGATTTTCAAGACTTTCGTCACCAAGCAATCTCCAACTCAAATATACACCGTTAACTGCCTGACCTCGTGTATCTGCCGTTGTCTTAACAGCAATCAATCCACGATTAAGCTTTTCCATTTGACGTGCGTTTGTTTGATATTGCGGAGTTTTAACTTCCGCGGCGTTTGCCGGTAAGGCAAAACTGCCCATTGTGGCGGTCATTGCAACTGCAACCGCCGCACTTATCACTTTTCTGTTCATTATTAAATCTCTCCCTCAAAAATAATTATAATAATATTTTATAACTTTTTTCGAAATTTCTCAATATAAAAAACAGTCATATTATTTTTAAAGTCACAAATTTTTGCATTGTTTTTTGTGCAATTTCACCTATTTTCTATTTCAACACCTGTATAATATGTTTTTAAAATTTCCTTATATGTCTTTCCCTGCCTCGCAAGGTAATCTGCACCATACTGGCTCATACCGACGCCGTGACCGAACCCTTTTACGCTCATTTTTATATCGCCGTTTTCTTGCGATATTTCAACATTTGTGGAACGCAGTGAAAATATATTTCTAAATTCTGTTCCTTTTATATTTACTCCGCCTACATCAAGTGTTACAATACCGCCTGCATTTGAGCGGTTAATGTTCGATACAAGTCCATTATTCCAATCCACACCGTCAATTTTTTCTTCCGCAATATTTTTAAATTCCTGTTCACTCAATGTCAATTCACTGTGATACTTTGGCGATTCTTCATCTCCCGCACTTGCGACACTTTGCAAATACGGCACGTCCGCCCCCCAAACGTCAACTGCCGATTCCGTTATCCCCGACGAAGTTGAATGAAATACCGCCGATATTATTTCATCGTTGTACGTCATTATCTGTCCTGTAGTTTCGTCAACCGCTGTGCTTATTTTGTTCCAATTTTCATCGGCACCGGCACCCCAGCTTTCTCTCCGCTTATCCTCCGAAATATACGCCTGACAGTGCGTTGAATCGGTGCATATCACCGCACCGTTGTGACTTTCGGCAATGTTGCCTTTGTCTTTTTCGGCAATATGTGAGTACAGATAAGTTCTTGCCGCAACGGCTTGTGCCTTTAATGCCTCTTCCTCAAAATCGGCAGGCATTTCCGCCGCCACTACGCATTTTAAATATTCATTAATATCCATATCTTTAACACAGTCTTCTTCCGACACATACACACTTACCGTTCCGCTCTCAATCGGACTTTGTCCTTCTCCACTGCCACCGATTAACCAAACTATCGCAAGCGGCAAAAGCAACGTAATAAAAATGATTATAACAACTACTAAAAGTATTTTTTTCACACCCAAATCCCCTTTTTAGTTTATGTATATGGAAGCAGGCACAAAAAAAGAACTTCCCGTTCGGGAAGTTCTTTTAAGTTGATTATTGTTCATTGATGTGTGTATCATTTGCCTGGTTGAAGTCTGTACTTCCGCCTGCAATCTTCGACACACTGTCAAGGATATATGAACCAATCTTATCAGCAAGATACTGTTTATAGTGGTTGTGGTCACCATACCAGCTCTTTACAAGTTCAACTTGTGATGTAAAGCTTGTTCCGTTTTCAGCGTTATAAGCTGCAACATCTTCAGCTGTTAGACTATTAAAGTAATCTTCAAAATAGTAACCCAATTCAATAATGTTCAAATTATGTGATTGAGCAATCTTTCTTAAATCACCGTTATAAGCACCTGTACCACGATTTACTGTAAACTTACCTGTTGATGCATTATACGGATACTGTGAACTACTGAATCCAAGCGGTGTAGCTGTAACAATTACAGGAATAGCACCACGTTGAATAATACCTTCTACATAGTAGTTATTAAGCAATGTGTAGTATGATGCAGATTCACCTGCCTCTTTTGAGTTGATACCCATATTAACAGTTACATAGTCACCAGGGCAAACGCTCAACAGAACTGTCTCAACTCTGCCTTGGTTATAGAAGTTTACAGAATCACGTCCTGCCATACCGTTATTGCTGAATGATGAGAATGTATCAGGAACTGCTACACCATTACCTACACGGTTACCCCATGAAATGTTACCTGATGCATTATTATTTGTTGTTGAGTCACCGATAGCATATACTGCCGGTTTAGCAAGTGCTGCCTTAGCTGCAGCTTGTGTAATTGTCAAATCTGACAATGTTGAACCGCTTTCAAATGTAAGGTCAAGTACACCGTCGCAAACTGCTACATTAAATTGTGTACCTGTCTTTGTAATTCCTGTTGTTGCCGCAACTCCTTCAACTACTTCAGAAGTCATTGTTGCAGATGAAGTTGTAACCTTAACAACATAGTTACCGTTAGGAACTTTAGCCTTAAATCTGTATGCCGCAGTACCCTTTACATCTGATTCTTCACTTGTTACTACTGATGTATCATCAAAACCGTAACCAATTTTATCTGAATATGCGTCAGCTGCTGTTACCTTTGTAAAGCTGTCGTCTGACGGATCATTACTTCCGAATGCAAATGACAAACCGTGTACATTAACCTTAACTCTTGATGTCAAAGTTTCGTCACCTACAGTTGCAACCGCCTTAACATAAAGAACCTTTGATACTGCACCTGCCTGAACTGTCAAAACGCCTGTTGTTGCATCGAATGTAATTCCCTTCGCATTTGTCACCGGTGTGCCTGCAGCATCAACAAGTGATAGAGTTACGTTTGCACCCTCAACAGGTTGACCTGCCTTGTCTCTTACTTCTGCCGCGAAGTTACCTGTTACGGCATCAGAGCCCTCAAACGGAATTGTTATGCTTGAAGACGACTTTGTAAATGCGATTGCATTACCTGTTGTTGATAGAGAAATTTCTTTTTCAACTCTCTTTGAACCGTAAGTTGCAACTACTGTAACAGTTCCGGCAGCCGCCTCGTCTGTTACTGTCAAAGTTGCTGTCTGAGCATCCTTGCTTGCAATGCTTACACCTGTGTATTCATCAGCAAGTGACCAAGTAACGGCACCTGAGATATTATATCCGTCTGTATCCTTAACTATAGCAGTTAATTCTGCTGTTGCACTGTTTGCACCTGTTTCAGGAACCTGGATAGTTTCTGCCTCAGTATTTACAGTCATTGTTGAGGCTGTAGGTGTGTAAATTTTGAAGCTTGCCAAATCTACAGGATATGTACCTTGGAAACAGAAATATTTCTGTGTTTCTGTATATGTAGAACTCATAGCTTCAGCTGTTGTTTCGCCTACAAGAGTACCTGCGTCATTATATACCTTAACCCAGTAAGTTCCTACGCTTTCATCTGCAGAAACAATTACTCTGTACCAATCTTCACTGTTGACACCTGGAATTGACTGAGTGCCAACCGTCAAAGCACCACTTCCGTATGATACTGTCCAGTTAGGATTATTAGTTGCATTATTCGGTGTATTACCGTAGTGACCGAATGCCATTGCACCGCCTGTAAATCTAACCTTCATATCAACGATATATTGTGACGCTTGTTCTGCAAGTTGATATACACCGACAGTTGAACCGCCGCCACCGTTTGATGCAAATTGAAGATACTTTGTATTATCTTCATCCTTCTTAAGTGTTAGAGTTCTTACACCGTTTGAACCGTATATTGACCAGCCGTTAAGAACAAGATCCTTTGAATTGATTGTATTTGATGTAGCTGTGTATCCTACAAGAGAATCGTCATATGAACTCATGTTTTCAGGATAACCGGCATCCGGAGCTATATTAGTTGAACCGCTCGCACCGATTACGGCAAACGGAGTAGATATTTCAAATGATTCATCAAGATATGTTACCTTTGCAGTAACCTTACCGAACCAGTTTGAAACACCGTTTCTTACATTGAAGTAAGCAGTGGTATTTCCGTTAGGGCTTTCACCGTCAGTACCCTCACCTGTACCTTCTGCCTTTGTAAGTGAAATATAGCCGTCTTCTTTATCAAGACCTGTAACTGTCCATTCTACATTAAGACCTTCCTTGTTTGTTAGGTCGCCGCCATATATACCTGTTGCCTTAATTGCAATAGGCTTATGTACAGGCTCGCCTTCATTAGGCTGGTTAATTGTAGTATTAAGTTCAGAAGCAAATTCAACTTTTGATAGAGTTTCTTCTGCCTTTTGACCAAACTCATCATACTTATCTGTTGTACGAACAACAATGTTATCCAACTTCATAACACTCTGATAACGTCCTGACAAGAATAAGATACCTGTAATCTTATCATTAACGCCGTTTGTAGGAACAATCAACTTGTCTACAACCTTTTCACCGCTCTTATCTGTGATATTGACAGTTGCCAAGCCTTCGTTCTTGTCAACCAATATTGTATAGTGGTACCAAGCTGCGTCTGTAAGAGTTACGGTTGCCGCGTCAACGTCATTAATCTTACAGTTATTAGAATTACCTGCCATATTTATCTTGAAGATATAATTTGAAGTCATACCTGTGTTTGCAGTCGGCATAGTTCCTGATGCTACAACAAATTGTACATCATCTTTGCTTGACTTAGTTAATGCAAGGTCAAATTCTACCGCATACTTATTTTGAGAAGACAAATCAACATCAAATGCCGATGTTGCACTTCTTGTATTCTTATCTGCGTCAGTGTACTGTGCATATTTAGTATTATCTGTACCCAAAGTAATACCGTCTGCATAGTTTGCTGATGCCCAAATATTCTTTAATGCAGATGTATCTGCTACATCTTCATAGTCCTGAGTATATATCTCTGTATATTCTCTCGGTACTTCTGTAGGCTTAACTGTCGGTGTTGCAGTAGGCTCAGCCGTCGGTGTTGTTTCCGGCTGGCTTGTAGGTGCAGTCGGCTTTACAGTAGGTGCAGGATCAACAGTACCTTCAACACTTGTTGTTGCAAATAAAGGTGTCATTGTCTTTATATCATCCCAAACCATAATTTTAGCTGCTTTACCTTGTAAATCGTAAGCAACTTCACCGCTACCGTTTTCAAGTGTAACATTTTCCTTTAGTTCTACGCCTGCTAAAGTTTTGTTATCGTAATACTTTGAAATTACGATTGTTACTTTGTCAGCTTTAGCATTTGTAATTTTGATTTTTTGGTCTTCGTAAACAACTCCTGTTGCCTCCGGAGTTGCAGCTGTAGCAGGTTCGTCTGTAGACTCAACTTCAGTTGTCGCTGTTGCAACAGGTTCACCTGTTGTCGTAACTCCAGCCGTTGTACTCGGTGAAACAGTCGCAGTAACTTCTTCACCGGAATTTTGTTCACCCTCTGCACTTGCTGATAAAGGCAAGGCAGTGAACGCACTTGCAATCATTGATACAGAAAGTATCGCAGACAGCAATTTTTTTCTTTTCTCCATTTTCTTTTCTCCTCTCTCTTAGCTTGATGATCGCTAATCATTAATAACATAATTATACTATAACAATTAAATTTTGTACAGTCCTTTTTTACAATTTCACTAAAATTTTTATCTGAAAAATATTTTCATAAAAATTTTTTTAAAAAAAGTGTTGACAAATGTATGTGTATCTGATATAATCTATTATGTTGTTTGCAGATGTGGCGGAATTGGCAGACGCGCTAGACTTAGGATCTAGTG